>Ga0208666_1000028_pt1 | contig 55557 bp, 57 predicted proteins | sample 5B_taG_FD_184078 | JGI IMG/M metagenome (GOLD analysis project Ga0208666, IMG submission 184078) | Marine viral communities from the Subarctic Pacific Ocean - 5B_ETSP_OMZ_AT15132_CsCl metaG (SPAdes) (version 2) | ecosystem: Environmental > Aquatic > Marine > Oceanic | place: Pacific Ocean...
TGACAGAGTAAGGCGTGAACCAGGATCAGATCCTGCGGCAGGTGCCTATGTGGCATATCCTAAAAAAGGATTGCATGATTGGATTGGATCCATTGACATCAATTCACTTTATCCAAGTGTGATCAGAGCATTGAACATGGGAAATGAAACTATTGTTGGACAACTGCGGCAAGACTTGACTGAAGACTTTATAGATGGAAAGATGGCACAAAAAGTAAGTTTTGCAGGTGCATGGGAAGGTCAATTTGGCACACTAGAGTATGGTGCTGTCATGCGTAAAGACAGAGCACAAAGCATCACAATTGATTGGGAGAATGGAGAGTCCAATATACTCAGTGCGGCAGAAGTGTATGATTTGATCTATGATCAAGGCAATCCATGGTTCTTGAGTGCAAATGGCACAATTTTTACACATGAATTTGCAGGTGTGATTCCAGGCTTGTTAGAACGTTGGTATGCAGAAAGAAAAGAAATGCAAGGCAAACTACAACAGGCAATTGATGCCGGAAACAAAGTAGAACAAGAGTTTTGGGATAAAAGACAATTGGTCAAAAAAATTAATTTGAATTCACTGTATGGTGCATTACTCAATCCAGGTTGTAGATTCTTTGACATAAGAATCGGTCAATCAACAACATTGACTGGCAGATGCATAACAAAACACATGGCGGCAAAGACCAATGAAATCATTTGTGGCACATATGATTATGTTGGACCATCTGTGATATATGGGGACACAGACTCTGTGTATTTCAGTGCCTATGCTCCTTTGAAAGAAGAAATAGATGCAGGCAACATTCCTTGGTCAGAAGATTCAGTGACTCAACTGTATGATTCTGTTGCAGAAGAAGTCAACAAGTCGTTTACAAAATATATGCAAGATGCTTTTAATTGTCCATCATCCTATGGCAAATTGATAAAAGCAGGCAGAGAAGTTGTTGGATCAAAAGGATTATTCATTACAAAGAAAAGATATGCTATCAAGATATATGATTTAGAAGGAAACAAAGTAGACAAAATAAAAGCCATGGGGTTAGATTTAAAACGTTCAGACACTCCAAGTTACATACAAAATTTTCTATCAGATGTGTTGGACAGAGTGCTAACAGGAAAAGAAGAACAAGAAATAATGGAGTTTATTGCTGACTTTAGATTAGAATTTAAGAAGATGCCAGGCTGGGAAAAAGGATCACCAAGACGTGTAAACAAACTCACAGAGTATCATTCACGTGAAAAACGCAAAGGCAAAATAAACATGCCTGGACATGTGAGAGCGGCCATCAACTGGAACACACTTAAAAAGGTTTATAATGACAGATATTCTATGGACATCATAGATGGACAAAAATGTATTGTGTGCAAACTTAAAGACAATCCAATGGGGTACACGTCTATTGCATATCCAACAGATGAATTGCGTATTCCAGAATGGTTCAAGGAAATGCCATTTGCAGATGATGAGATGGAAGCAACATTGATCAATAAAAAGTTAGATAATTTGATAGGTGTGCTGGATTGGGATTTAGGAAATTCAGAAGCCGATAATACATTTGATAAATTATTTGGGTAATGGCATCAAGATATCAAATAAAAGAAGCAGTCAAGATTCTTAAAGAAGCATGTAATGAAAACTTTGATATGTTCAAAAGTGAGTTGCATCAAGATCTTCAATCACTAGAAAATTATATTCAAACTTCAGATGAAGCATATCAAATGATCAATAATGATATGGGTAAAAGTCTTGCCATGGGGTTTGATGAAAAATTTTTTGAAACATTAAAAATTGAACACAATCAAAATGTAGAACACTTTATTAAAACATGGTTGGTAAGACAAAGTGATTGGCGATATCCAATGGTATGGCTTTGTCCTACAACATTACTTTACACAGAACAAGGAGTTAAATCACATTTGGTGTATGTGCTGTCTAATAAATTTAAAATGAATGACATAGAACAACACTTGCGTAGCAATCTTAGAGAGAAATCTAATCCCCAACAGTACAGACATAAACCATTAGAAATACATGGCGACATCCCAGATATGAATGTTCCATATGGACAAATTGGTAATATTGTGTGTCTTGATTATTTTCCGTATTTGTCTCTAGAACAGATGAGAAATTTGATATCATCTTTCAATCAGATGTTAAAACCAGGCGGGTCTGCATTTATACATTTTAGTGATGCTGACCAAGAGCGTGAATGGAACTCGGTAGTGTCAAAAAAACGTACTTACTGTACAGAAACAATAATAAAAAAGATGGCAAGAAAGTTTGATATGAAGTGTGAGTTTCATCACATTGAAGATCATTATTCATTCTTATCCATGCAAAAGCCTGGAGAACTTGGAAGTATCAAAAAAGGCCCAACCAAAATGGAAAAGATTGGCGAATAACATTTGACTTTTGATCTAATTACTTTTATAATGAAGTATAAGGAGATACACATATGAAGGATATACTACAAGACATTGTCAAGCACACACATTCATTAGGATTTATTGATCTAGTTAAGATAGTAGGTGACGACACAAAAACAGAAATGGATGCAATGGCTGAAGACAGATCAGTTGTTGTAAAAGCAGAATTTAATAAACCTGTTGCAGAAATGAAAGGTACATTTGGAATGCCTAACTTAGGTAAGTTAGACATTATTCTTAAGTGTCCTGAATACAAAGACAAAGCAGATATTACTGTAAACACACAAGATCGTAACGGTGAAACTGTTCCAACAGGATTGCATTTTGAAAATGCAAATAAAGACTTCAAAAATGATTATAGATTTATGAATTCAGAAATAGTAAATGAAAAATTAAAGTCTGTAAAATTTAGAGGAGTAAATTGGCATGTAACCATGAAGCCAACCATGCCATCTGTACAGCGATTGAACTTTCAAGCACAAGCCAACTCAGAAGAGAATGTGTTTACTGTGATCACTGAAGATGGAAACTTAAAATTTAAGTTTGGTGATGCTTCATCACATGCTGGTGAATTTGTATTCGAAACTGGTGTGACCGGTGAGTTGACTAAATCGTGGGCATGGCCTGTGGCACAAGTTACACAAATTTTAAAATTGATAGAAACTGCTGATTGCGAAATGAGTTTTTCAGATGATGGTGCATTACAGATTGTACTTGATTCAGGCGTTGGCAAATATCAATACATACTTCCTGCACAAAGCAAGTAATATGAGAATTAACCTTACTGAAGAGCAAAAGGATTTCGCTCATTTCCTCCCTGCTACCAGTGGGTTTTACGCTACTTTCATTGGGAAACAGATGCATACCGATTACGTCGATCCTTCACGTATCCCCTCAAACTTCAAACATGGTGTTGAAAGTTTGAACTATCTGAATCCCAATGAAGGCCAGTTTCAATACAAATGGTGTTTGTATTCGGCTGGTCATGCCGATTTGGATCTATCCAAAGACTCCCCCAAAGAAGATATGTTTCGAAAACGTGACAGATCAACATCATGGGTGTTAGGTGACTCAGGTGGATTTCAGATAGGTAAAGGCAAATGGGCAGGTGACTGGAAAGACCCAGCATGTCCTAAAGCACAGAAAAAACGTGAACTGGTATTGAACTGGATGGATACACACATGGACTATGGCATGATACTTGATATTCCTGCCTGGGTTGCACGTTCTCCGGAAGGAGCCACAGCATCAGGTGTAGGCAGTTATGATGAAGCACTAAAGGCCACAGATATCAACAATGAATATTTCATGAAGCACAGGACAGGTGCTTGTAAATTTTTAAATGTGTTACAAGGCGAAAATCATGCTGATGCAGATGCATGGTATGAACACATGAAACACTATTCAGATCCAAAACAACATCCGGGCAATCATTTGAATGGTTGGTCAATGGGTGGACAAAATATGTGTGATGTACATCTAGTCTTAAAAAGATTGGTTGCATTAAGATTTGATGGATTGCTGGAAAAGGGTGTGCATGATGTGATGCACTTCTTAGGCACATCTAAATTAGAATGGGCAACACTGCTGACAGACATACAGAGAGCAGTACGCAAATACCACAATGAAAACTTTATGGTTACATTTGATTGTGCATCACCTTTCCTTGCAACTGCAAATGGACAAATTTATTGTGAACTAGAAACAGAAGACAGAACCAAATGGGTGTACAGAATGGTTCCAAGTATAGATGACAAAAAGTTATCCACAGACACGACACCATTTTCACAGGCATTTATAAGAGAAGGCAAGCATTCAAGTTTCTTAAATTCACCTATTACAGATGGATTACAAGCAAAGGACATATGCATTTACGGGCCAGGTGACCTTAACAAAGTTGGTAAAGAAGGCAAAACATCTTGGGATTCTTTTTCATATGCAGTTATGATGGGCCATAATGTTTGGATGCACATCAACGCAGTGCAAGAAGCAAACAGGCAGTATGACAAAGGTATTATCCCTGACATGTTGGTTAATGAAACATTTGATAGGATTATGTTCCGTGATATTGTAGAAGCCATATTTGCAACGGATGACAAAGAAGTAGCAGATGCTATAATAGAAGAGTACTCAAATTATTGGATGAGTATTATAGGAACTAGAGGAGCAACAGGCAAAAAAACAGTTAATGCATCAACACAATTTGGTAACTTGTTTGAGGAAATATAATGACAGAATTTACACAAGGAATACAAGGAGCATTCAAAGAATTAATAAAAAGTTCGTTGGCTCTGGCACTAATCTACACCACCGGCCATATCTGTATAGCAATGATAGTTGTTAGTACAATGACTGGAGCCAGTATATGGGAGGCAGGTGCTGTTGCATTAGTTGAACCTTCTATTAATGGATTATGGTTTTATGTTTTACATTCAACATGGAAAAAAGTGAAAGGATTATAATGGCATCTGCAAAAATTTTGAATTTTAAACAAGAATTGAAAAAACTAAAAAAGACTGTCAAACAACTTGAAGCACAAAGAGAACTGAACCGATCATGGGATCACAAAGAAATATTGCTAGATGCTAAAAAGAAAAAATTACAAATGAAACAACTTTTAGACGAACTTGAAGAAATGAGAGGCTCAGATACCTCTGATGAAAGTTTAAACAAATGGATAGACGAAAAGTTTGATAATGATGAAACGTGATTACGCAACAGGTGTAACAGACACTGCTGAATTTTTTGTAGGCACTGAAGTAGAAAAAACTCCTACACAAGGAATGAAGACATTGTTTGTGGTCAAGCATCAACAGTACAAAGACATCGAAAAGTATGCAGAAGAAAATAATTGTACACACATTTATCTTGGAGCCAATCATTGTTTCAAATATTTTGATACCCTTGATAAAGAAATGTTGATGCCAACAATAAAAAGATTATTAGAAAATTATCATGTGACCCTTGATGTTCCTGGCAACGCAGACTTAAATGAAATAACAAATTTTCTATCCAATCCAAAATTTTCAATAGTGTATGCAGTGCCTGTAGAAAATATTATGGAAATGAAAGGCAATGTAATTTTTAAGATTGATGACAAAGACTTTAAAGCAACAAATCCTGGAGTATGGTGTTGGTCAGTACGTGACCTTATAAAAGAAGAACATTTTACTGACTGGAATGAATATGGAGATGATGAAATACTATGAACACAATATGGGTAACATTTAGTAAAGAAGGCATACACAAATATCCTGCGGCACTTACTGATCCTAAATTAGCAACAGGTGATGAATATGATGTGTCCTTTTTGGGATATCCGCATAGGCACATATTTCATTTTAAAGTATGGATTGAAGTATTTCATGATGACAGAGATATAGAATTTATACAGTTCAAAAGATGGCTTGAAAATTTATATGGTGATGGCATAATAGAACTTGATTATAAAAGTTGTGAAATGATGGGCGAAGATTTGGCAGAACAAATCAAAGCAAGATATCCAGGCAGATATATTAAAATTTCTGTAAGCGAAGATGGAGAGAATGGTGCTGATATGGAATTTCCGTTTGCGGAGACAATGAATTGAGCAATCCAGGACCATACAGATACAAAACAAAAGTAATTGTATCAAGCACAGACACGAGTGACAGAAATTCTTATTATGCTGTTGAAGGTGGTGCATTGAACAGTGGATACAAAGACTTTGACGTTGGATGTATAGTGAGCAATGACTTAGGACTAAAAGGTTGGACATATGGTAAAGACTTTTATTTTGAAGATGCAGGACTTGATTGTGTTGTGTTTTCATGCGACAAAGCAGAAATACAAAGTTATTTGAATTTAAGATTTAAATGTGTTGACGAATCAGAAAGTTTATATGTATGAGAATAAAATCTGAAATAAAATTAAATTTTGACGATGTGCTGTTGCAACCCAAAAGATCAACATTGACATCACGTGCTGATGTTAAAATGACACGAACATTTAATTTTATTAACTCTGGTAAGCAATTAGAATTTTGTCCTATATTTGCAAGTAATATGGATGGCGTAGGAACATTTTCTATGGCAAAAGTTTTACAGGAATACAAAATGATGACTGTGATCACAAAGTCAACCACAATAGATCAATGGAAACAAGCGGCAGGCACTGGTCTTAGATTACAGTCTGTTTCTGTGTGTACTGGCACAAATGTGATGTGGGATCCAGATGCTCCTGATTACAACACTATGACGCAAGTGTTAGACAGTTTTCCAGATGTAAAATTTATTACTGTTGACGTTGCCAATGCATATCACCAAAACTTTATTGACTTTGTGAAACGAATACGTGATGAGTATCCAACCAAAATAATAATTGCAGGAAATGTTGTTTCGCCTGAGATGACAGAAGAACTGATTTTGAATGGTGCAGACATTGTTAAAATAGGAATTGGTCCTGGATCTGTATGTACAACTAGAACAATGACAGGTGTTGGTGTACCGCAGTTTTCAGCAATACTTGAATGTTCAGATGCGGCAAATGGTGTTGATGGACATATCATGGCAGACGGCGGTTGTGTGTTTCCAGGAGATATCGCAAAAGCATTAGGTGGCGGGGCTCATATGGTTATGATAGGCGGCATGCTGGCAGGACACGATGAATCAGAACAAAAAATAGTAGATGGACAAGTAGAATTTTATGGCATGAGTTCAGATAGAGCAAGAGAAGTGCATGGAAAAAGAAAAGATGGTTATCGTGGCAATGAAGGAAGATTGATTACATTACCATACAGAGGACCAGTCAAAGAAACAGTGGAAGATATACTTGGCGGTGTGAGATCTTCTGCAACATATATTGGAGCAAGAAGGTTGAAAGATATGCCAAAATGTGCTACCTTTGTAAAGACACACAATGTAATAAACAGAGTTTATGAACAATACACAGTAAAATGATTTTTATAGTAGACATAGAAGCAGTTGAAACAAGATACACAGCACAATGGAAAAAGTATTTGCCTAAACAATTAGGTAGACACACAAATCAATCTGTGATGACCATATCAGGTGGCGATACTCCACAAGCAACTACTCCAGGAGCATTCTTAAATTTTGGAGGCACCAATGTGTACAAATCCAAGCAATTAGAAAAAATTGGCCAAATGTTTTGTGACGGTGAAGTGAAAGATGGAGATTATTTTTTGTATACTGATGCATGGAATCCTACTGTGATCCAACTGCGATATATGGCAGAACTGTTGAATGTAAAAATTAAAATAGGCGGTATGTGGCACGCCGGTTCATATGATCCAGCAGACTTTTTAGGCAGAATGATTGGTGATAAACCATGGGTGCGAAATGCAGAACGTTCTATGTATGATTGTTATGATGACAACTTCTTTGCCACAGACTTTCATATCGATATGTTTGCTGATACATTGAACTTGAATAAAGACAAAATCACAAGAACTGGTTGGCCGATGGAATACATGGACCAAGAATTAGAAGCATTTAAAGATATGCCTAAAAAAGATATCATACTGTTTCCGCACAGAATTGCTCCTGAAAAACAGCCAGACATTTTTTATGATTTGAAAGATTCATTGCCACAATATGAGTTTGTGGTAGCACAAGAAAAACCAAGATCCAAAGATGACTATCATAATTTGTTGGCAGAATCAAAATTATTATTCTCAGCCAACTTGCAGGAAACATTAGGAATATCCGGCTTTGAAGGTTTATTGTTGGATGTTATTCCGTTAGTTCCAGACAGACTAAGTTACACAGAGATGTTTGACAATTTCAAATATCCTGCAGAATGGACTCTCGATATGAAAAAATATATGGAACACAAAGACAAAATTCTAAATACAATTTGTAATTACATGGACAATTATGATTCATTCAGAATAAAGATGCAACATCAAAAACAATCACTCATGAAAGAATTTTTCCATGGAAAGAACTTGTATCAAAAAATTAATGACAGTATACTAAAATTATAACATTAAAAAAGGAACATAGTATGACACAGACTTCCAACATAATCAAACAAAGAGTTAAAGATGCAGGTGCGAGGGCATGGGCCAATGACAACATCAGCGAATTTATCGAAGAGGGAGAAAAACAAAAACTTATAGACGAGGCTATCCCGGCATTTGAAAAAGTGTTGCAGAGCCTAGTGATAGACACAGAAACTGATCCCAACAGCATGGACACCGCTAAAAGAATGGCCAAAATGTACATCAATGAGATCATGTCTGGTCGATACGACACAATGCCGAACCCTAGTGCATTTCCAAATTACATTGAAGGAGGCTATGAGGGTATGTTGGTTGTGAGAAGTGAACTTACAAGTTTGTGTTCGCACCATCACCAAACGGTCAAGGGTGTTGCATACATTGGTATCATCGCAGGACCTAAACTATTAGGATTGAGCAAATACACAAGGATCGCACAATGGTGTGCGAAAAGAGGCACACTACAAGAAGACCTGAATGTGATGATCGCAAACCAGATCGAGGAAACAACAGGAAGTAAAGACGTAGGAGTATATATTCAGGCCACACACGGCTGTTGTGAAAACAGAGGTATCAAGGCACACAGCAGTTTGACACAGACGACTGTATTACGTGGAGCATTCAAGAATGATCCAGCAACTAAAAAAGAGTTTATGGACAATGTGAAACTACAACAACAGTTCGCGTGTTAATTAATGCCTAAGAAAAATAATATATCATGGCAAGACATAGACAAACTTACCAAGACACTAATACGCAAAATAGGTAAAACAAAATACGATTCTATACTTGGCATCACTAGAGGAGGATTAATTCCAGCGGTGAAGATAAGCCATGCACTTGGTATTCCATTACAGCCTGTAAACTATCACACACGTGATTTTGGTGGCATGGGGCATGAGTCAATGGGAATAGATTTGATGGATGAAATGTTGTGTGATCCTCCCAAAAAATACTTGGCAATCGATGACATCAATGATTCCGGACTTACAATAAACGAACTATCAACAGAATTCAGAAACTGGAATATGAATGTTGAATGGGCGGTGCTACATGATAATAAACCATCTGTGGCGACAGTAAAATATTTTGCTAAAAAGATTGATAAGAATAAAGATCCTGCTTGGATAGTTTATCCGTGGGAAAAATAATCTTCACACTCACCTTCACGATATAAATCCAAAGTCATACAATGCACTCCGCCATCCCAAAAGTGTCTGTGTCTGAATGGTGCAATAATAGGTTGTATTTTATGACTCTCAAAATATTGGAATAACTCTTTGTTGTATGAATTCACTACAACTGTTTCTTGATTTATCATATGCACGTTGACATCGAACACAGTTTCTTCCACATACCCTACCCACTCAGTCAACCATGTCTCAACAAAATCTGCAAACTCATCATTTTTTTCTTCACCTGGCACCCACCATCTGCCTTTGTTTTTGTCTTTGATGTCTAACCATCCTTCTACTTTATCAAGATTAGAATCTGCTATGTAATGCACATCCCAGCCTGGAAATGTTTCATCATAGTTCTGTATATCATTTAAAGAAATCAATACACCTGGCTTGCAAGGATGGAAACAACAATCATTGTGTCCACCTATTTCTAATTGATACACTTTGATTTGCGGATAGTACTCGTTGAGAATACGTTTGAATTTTTCATTGTATTCTGAATCATAGTTGCCTGCATCTGTGTCTAGGTATAACCTGTTGCCTATCAAAGTTTGATGACCTCCATGTAGTCCTTTGAATCCATGATCTACAGGAATAATACATTGTTCAATAGGATCTTCCATTACATTAAACAATGATTTCATCATGTTACGATCACCTATCAAGTTTACAAACATGTGATCGCCTATTACTACTTGACAATCTCTAGGCATGATAGGTGGTCTTGGTATCAATGATTTTGGTTTCCAAGCCTTGTGTTCAAATGCACCTGCATCATTTAGATAGTCTTCTATTGTCTCAGACTCATCTATTAATGTCCGAGTAACTTGAACATTTTGATCTTTGTATAATTTTTCTATTCTATCTATATCTTCGTTTGTTTCAATACAGATTTTTTGTAATGATTCTCGTAACTTTTGGTTTTTAACTGGCTCAAAAAATTTTTCAGAATAACAGGACCCAAGCATGATTGATTTCACAGGATCCCATGGAGACCATCTTTTAAATTGGCGTAACATTGTATTATATAAGTATTTAATGAATGAATGAATGGGGTAAAGTTAAAAAGGTTATTGTTGGCACTGCCACGAGTGCGAGATATTTGCCTGATGAATTAGGTGTAAGGCACATCAATTATGCTGATCGATCATTACAAGATTCTATTCCTGCTGGAGCATATTCACAAACAATTATAGATGAAGCAAATGAAGATTTGGAATCATTAGCAAAGATTTACAAAGACTTTGGAACTGAAGTATCCAGGCCTGAACCAGCAGAAGTAAATCATTATTTGTATTGCCCACGTGATAATATTTTAACCATTGGTGAAAAAATAATAGCATCACCTATGTCCATGAACTGTAGAAAAGATGAATACAAATATATGTGCAAAGTTACAGATGATCTCACTGCAACACAATTCATTCAAAAAGATTATGAAGACGGTTGTATTATGAACAAAAACAAATTGGCTACTTTGAATTTTACTCCCATGTGGGATGCCGCTAATGTGCTGAGAGCAGGCAGAGATATTTTGTATCTACATTCTAATACTGGCAACTATGCAGGAGCAGAACAATTACAAAAATTACTAGGTCCAAATTTTAATGTTCATATTATTTCAGATGTGTATTCCTATTCTCATTTAGACAGTACCATTGCTTTGTTAAAACCTGGCACGGCACTAATAAATCCTAGCAGGATTAGAAGTAAAGATGTTCTGCCTTACGGTATGCGTAACTGGGATCTAATAGAATGTCCGGAACCTATAGAAATGAATTATGCAGGCACTGAAGCAATGATGAGTCAATGGACTGGCATGAATTGTGTTAGTCTTGATGAGGACACTGTGGTTGTACAATCCACGCAAACCAATCTGATCAATGTGTTAGAAACAAAAGGATTCACAGTGATACCTGTGCATATGAGACATCAGAGATCTTTGAGTGGCGGTCCACATTGTTGTACTGTTGAACTAGAACGTGATTATGAATTGGAGTACACTTTTGATAACAAAAATTAAAGTATGCTGGAATATCCAAGACTTTATCAATCTCGATTATAAAACATTAGGCGGATACGGATCCAACAATTATATTCAATACAGTCAAGACTCTTACAAGCATATCATCAACAATGATGTTTACAGTATGCCAAACCCTATGCCAAAATTTGTAGATGAAGTAACAGCACAATTTGATTATGACATTGTTGCTGTTGCATTCAACAGAACACCTCCTGGTAATATTTTGCCACTGCATTCTGACTTGTATGAAAACTATGTAAAAGCATACGAAATAAATGACATCAATGATATTCATAGGTATATTATTTTTCTAGAAGATGCTAAAATAGGACACATGATGCAGATTGAAAATAATGTGTTTACTCAATGGAAAGCTGGAGATGTATGCAGTTGGCAAGGTTCAACTTTACATGCCGCCTACAATATGGGATATGAACATCGATACACAATGCAGGTAACATGCTCGAACAAATAAAACAATTCGAAGACAAACTGTCTAAATTTACAGGTGCTCCATATGTTATAGCAACTGATTGTTGTACTCATGCGTTAGAAATTGCACTTAGATATACTGACCCAAAAAAGATCACAAGCACTGCATTTACATATTTGAGTGTGCCTATGTTGTTTCACAAGTTAGGAATAGAATATGAATTAACCGGTGAGGAATGGATTGGCGAATACCAATTGCATGGATCAAATATCTGGGACAGTGCATGGCAACTATCTCCTGATATGTATCGACAAGGACAAATTCAATGTTTAAGTTTTGGTAACGGCAAACCTTTGGATGCCAAACGTGGCGGTTGTATACTGCTTGATGATAAAGAACAATATCGAACTATGAAACGTATGTCGATGGACGGTAGAGATCCTGATATATCATGGAAAGAACAAGATACTTTTATACTTGGTTATCATTACAATATGTCTATAGAGCATTCAATACATTGTAGTAAACTATTAGATTCATACATATCAAATGAACAATACGAACCAAAAGCAGGTAATCATAGAGATTGTAGGGAACTTACATTTGACATTACCTAAATAACATAATATACTATAAACATGTCTGACAAAAAGTATTATTATTCCGAGATCTTCCATTCTATCCAAGGTGAAGGACACTATACTGGTGTGCCTACTGCATGGATAAGATTTTTCCTTTGTAATTTACAATGCAATGGATTTGGACAAAAAGATCCAACAAATCCAGAAACATATGAACTGCCATATGAAGACTTCGACCCAATGACTGTAAACAGAGTTGAAGATTTGCCTGTGTGGAAACATGGTTGTGATTCTTCCTACACATGGGCAAAAAAATTCAAACACTTGATGGGGCATGAAACTCCAGAAGTGTTAGCAGACAAAATTGTAGATATTCTCCGCAACGACTCCAATCCTGACGGATTGTTTAGACATCCTGTGTCAGGTCAGACACAACATCTTTGTTTTACTGGCGGAGAGCCATTGATGTTGATGACACAGGATGCCATAGTCGGTATTATGAAATCTTTACAAGAACGTGAAAATACTCCAAGTTCAATTACATTCGAAACTAATGGCACACAAAAGTTGAAAGACACAACCAAAGAGTTTTTGGCAAACATGGAACAAGAAGTATTCTTTTCAGTCAGTCCAAAACTGTGGTCTGTAGCAGGTGAGAAGGCGGCAAAAGCAATAAAACCTGAAACAGTTGCAGAATACAAAGAAACAAGAGATCTTGGACAACTTAAATTTGTGGTTGGACACAGAGATAGAGAGTGGGAAGAACTTGATTCTGTGGTCAAACAATTCAGAGATGTTGGTGTTGATTGGCCTGTTTGGGTTATGCCTGTTGGAGCAAGAGAAGAAGAGCAGAGCATGTCAGCAGGAGAAGTTGCCAAAAAAGCGTTTGAACGTGGTTTTAATGTAGCGGCCAGAGTTCATGTATATCTGTTTGGTAATGCAATTGGTACTTGACAAATTTGGTAAGAATGCTTATAATAATACTATGTTAGATAAAATGAAAAACATGTTTGGTGGTAAGAAAAAGAATAAAGTACAAACTCCGCTGACAGAAAAAGAAATAGCAACAAAAGAAGGTAAACCTTACGTGAAGGTTTTGGAAACAAAAGTCGATGCTGACAATCCAAAGATGGGTTATTTTGAATTGGATTGGAACAAACATTTTGTAATCAACTTGAAAGAACATGGATTCTCAGGCAACACTGATGAAGAAGTTGTTGATCATTGGTTCTCGGTGTTGTGTAATACTATTGCCACAGAAGATACCCCAATGGGTAGAAGCACAGAAGAAATAGTAAAACGCACAGTGAGAGAGGATGGCAAAACTGAAATCTCCTAAAACATATCTACTGTTTGATTCTGCCAACACATTCTTTAGAGCAAGACATGTTGTGCGTGGTGATGATATAGATACCAAGACAGGCTTGGCATTACATATTTGTATCAACTCAGTCAAAAAATGTTGGGAAAGATTTAAAGCAGATCATGTTGTGTTTTGCTTCGAAGGTAGGTCTTGGCGTAAAGATACATACACTCCATACAAAGCAAATAGGAAAGAAACACGTGATGCTATGTCCCCAGCAGAAATGGAAGCAGACAAAGTGTTTTGGGAATCATTTGATTCGTTCAAAGAATTTGTAGAAACAAAAACAAATAGCACAGTATTACAGCACCCAAGACTGGAAGCCGATGATTATATTGCAGGATGGATTCAATCACATCCAGATGACAACCATATTATAGTAAGTTCTGATTCTGACTTCTACCAATTGATTGCTCATAATGTTTCACAGTACAATGGCATTACTGATGTGTTGATTACACATGAAGGCTTTTTCGATGAACATGGTAAACATATCATAGACAAAAAAACAAAAGTAGAAAAAGAAGCACCCAATCCAGAATGGTTGTTGTTCGAAAAATGTATGCGTGGCGATTCGTCAGACAATGTGTTTTCAGCATATCCAAAAGTAAGGAAAAACAAATTGCTAGAAGCATTCGAAGATCGACACAATCAAGGATTTGCATGGAATAATATTATGAATGCAAGATGGGTTGATCATGAAGGCAAAGAAAGAATAGTAAAACAAGAATATGCTACAAATCAACAAGTGATAGACTTGACACAACAACCTGATGATATAAAAGAGATTATGTTTTCAACAATAGCAGACACAGAAAATAATCCAAAACAGGTTGCAAATGTTGGTATACATCTGTTAAAATTTTGTAGTAAACATGAACTAGTAAGGATTAGAGACAATGTCAAATTTTATGCAGAGCCTTTTAACGCAAGAGTCAGTAACAACGAAGCAGTTGTTGCCTAATAGATTCTGGTTGTTATTACATAACGGTTCTAAAATAGGTACAATTCAAAAACACACAGACACACAATATGTGATTACTTGTGTAGATTCCACAATACTAACCATGTCGGAAGATGAAGTAAACACAAAATTCATACTGGATCATTCTGCAGAGACAGAGCCACAGGAACCTGAAAAAATATTGTATGACTATCCGACCAAACATGTTCCACACAACGGTGTATTTGATGTGCATAAAAAAATTGCTCTATACAGTAAAAGTGCAAACTCAGATAACATGTATGCGGCTGGATATTTTTTAGTGCATTTCCCAAAAGGCTGGGTACGAGGATTTTGCCCCAAACTGTCTACACTAGAAGGAAATGAATTTAAAGGACCGTTTAAAACTGTTACTGAACAAAAACAGGCTTTTTCACTAGTAAACAGGGCAAAATGATTGTTTAAATAGCACTATGAAGCAAGACGAAACATTACATATCAAAAATTTTATCGAAGCAATCAACAGAGCAGACAATTCTAGGCAAAAAGAAATGAAGTTTGATATCGAAACTATCAAAAGAGTTAGAAATGCTTTGAACATGTTGTTGCTAAGATTGGTAGATAAGCAAATCAACACGCCAAATCAGGTACAGGAAATTGAACTTACCGGCGGAGGATTTAAAGAGTAATGAAATCGGATGCTGGAATCTTTACACACTAAATTAAATTCGTTCACAAAGAGTGTTAACAGTCACAACAACTTCACATATGATATTGCTAAGTTTTATTTTGACCACGACTTATTAGAATATTTTTTGCTCAAACAAATAATGGCTCATATAAAGCCTAAAAATATTACTGCACTAGGTGGTTATACATGTTTAGATCTATGTGTTGCTCTCGAGGGGGTTGACTGCAACATTACAAATTACGAACCATTACAAGGCAAGTGGGCCTTGTCTGAAAAAGAATATCATTTGGCCACATATTTGATTAAACAATATTTTCAATTCAAAGGGGATTTCAAACATATCAAAGAAAAAGTTTCAAGCATTTCATCAATCAAGAAATCAAAAATGATTACTATAAACATTCCAGGTTTTGATCTCAGGCAATTTTGTGACTTAGACGAAGAAGAACGACCAGACACAATAGTATACAGTCATTACAATAAAATGATACACTTATCAAACTTGGTGAAAAACGATTTACAATACATAGTGAAAACATTGCCATTAAGATTTGTCACAAATCAGTGGCTCATATTTTCCACAAACAATTTTGAACAGATGGAAAAAATAGATTTTGTAGATTACAACAAAAAGTTTTTTGATCTGTCTGATGTACACTATATACATACAAATTATAACAATATGCAATATGAGGAGCACAAATGAAAATAGAAGATATTAAAGAAATTAAAATGATCACAAAAACAGTTTGTCCATACTGTGTCAAAGCGAAATCGTTATTGCAGTCAAAAGGATTAGAATGGACTGAAGAAAGCATAGAGGATCCTGCTGTCAGAGAATCATTCATGGCTGAGTATCCAACTGTGAGAACAGTGCCACAAATTTTCATCAATGGCAATCGTGTTGGTGGCTACGATGATCTTGTAGCACTAGAACTTGAATAAAAACCAACTCCCTGCTTAAATAGACCGATAAATACTCATTACATATGAGTAGGCCAAAACCAAAGACCTTGTTGCAACACACACACAACAAAAGTTTCAAGATGGAAGAAATCTTAGAGGCTTCTGCCATCTTTGCGGTGTTCTACAAACAGAAACCGATCAATTTAAAAACCTCTTCTATAGTGTCCAACTATCCAGGACCAAAATACAAGAAAGTTTCTTTTTCGAATCCTGGTCATGCTCATAACCTAGCACAGAAACTCAACAATATGTTCAAGACAAAAGATTTTGCAGTGTATGAACTAACCAAGGGCAAGTTGTTGAAAGATGAAACTCACTAAACTTGCACTTGCCAACATTGTTAAAGGACGATGCGGTGTTCCTGATTCCTTAAGAAGTCTACCTGCTATCATGTTCCGCAATATTAAAAGTGATGCAACTAATTTTCAATTGACCTACAAAGGATTTCACTTGCTAAAAAATTGTGATTTCAAGCATTATAAAATTAAATTGAAAAACACAATGACTGTGAAAGGCATGTTAAATCTTGATCGTGCCTGTGCATGTCCTTATTATATTAACACTAAAAAAACTTATGTATTATTCTTTTCTGAAAAACCTGCAGTCATGTTGCAATTACTAGACGGCGATCTAGAACACTTTGTACTATGATAATATTGACTTCAGGTTGTAGTTTCACACAATACAAATGGCCTACTTGGGCCAATTATTTGAAAGAATGGTCATCAGAGGAACAACCATATCAAGTGATTAATGTAGGAGATGCTGGTATTGACAACAGTATTATTGCTTATAGAATGATTGATTATTTGAACAACAGAATACGAGTGGGAGATTTTGAACGTTCTCATGATCCAAAAGATGTAGGAAAAGTTTGTGTTATGTGGACTGGGCATGAACGGTATTGTCCACAATACAAAGATATTGTGACTCATACAGATCTTAAGTATGTTGGAGAACACTTTCATCCAAATGAAAGATTAAGAAACTTGGCCATGTGTATGGATGTAGTCAATCTATTGTGCCAGACAAGAAACATAGAATGCTATAATTTCTTCTATTTTCAATTTACTCCCCAGGAAAGAAGGTACCTTGATCGTATGACTGCAGGCTCTTGGAATCTCAACCACACTGTGTTCTCTATGCATAGAAGTAATAAAAAACCACTCTACGATGATATACATCCTACACCTTTAGACCAATGGAGATTTGCCAATGAGATAGTTGCTCCTTATATTGGATTGCCTAAGAAAGACAGTGTGCCTGAGATAGTGAAAGAACATGAAAAACTTGTTCGGGGGAAAAGAACTAAATTTATGGATCCAGATATGTCAAATTATTCGCACCGTGACAAACCTACATATTTCAATATCACTAAGAATATGGACCCATTTGCAACAGATCTATTTCATATTGATACAACTTCTACAGCAGTAACCAATACAAAAATGGCTTTACATAATTGGGACATAAGAGGATTCGACGAAAAACAGGAACCTAAATGGTTCGATTCTATGATTACCCGAATATTTAAATTGTAAGTTGTTGATCTAATTGGTTTTTATTCGGTTGACTCTCCCTAGTTTGGTATTATAATAGAACTATATTAACTTAACAAAGGTGAGCAGATGAGCAAAACAGTAGAAACAACAAGACAAATTGGACCAACCCAGGTCATTACAGCCTTAAAACATTGTATTGATCTTAAGAGACCATGCATGGTATGGGGTGCACCTGGTATTGGAAAATCCGACATTGTTAAACAAATTGGTGAGGTTGAAAAACGTGAAGTGATAGATATCAGACTTCCATTGTGGGAGCCAACAGATATTAAAGGTATTCCATTTTACAATTCAAAATCAAATTTAATGGAATGGGCACCACCAATTGAATTACCAAGTGATCCTAAGAGCACTGCAATTTTATTCTTAGATGAGATTAATGCGGCACCTCCGGCAGTACAGGCGGCGGCTTATCAACTTATATTGAACAGACAGGTTGGTGCTTACAAATTGCCAGAAGGTGTGTCGATTGTAGCGGCTGGTAACAGAGAGACAGACAGAGGCGTAACATTTAGAATGCCTGCTCCGTTGTCTAACAGATTTGTACACTTGGAAATGAAAGTTGATTTTGAAGATTGGTTTGAATGGGCAACTTTGAACAATATACATCCGGATGTGGTAGGATACATTACATTCACAAAACAAGATTTGTATGACTTCGATCCTAAAGGTTCTAGTAAGGCATTTGCTACTCCTAGAACTTGGTCGTTCGTGAGTCAATTACTTACAGAATCCCTGCCTGAGACATCACTCACCGATCTCGTAGCAGGTGCAGTAGGGGAAGGTTTGGCAATCAAATTTATGGCTCATCGTAAAATTGCGTCAGACCTTCCTAATCCTACAGACATACTAAGCGGTAAAGTAAAAGAGATGAAGAAGAAAACAGAAGTAAGTGGACAATATTCATTAGCAGTGAGTATGTGTTATGAACTTAAAGAGTCGGCCGATAAAAAAGACAAAGACTTTGACAAGAAAGCAGACTGCTTCTTAAACTTTATGATGGACAACTTTGACACTGAACTAACAGTGATGGGTGCCAAGATTGCTTTATCCACTTATAAACTGCCAATGAAGCCTAGTAAATTAAAATCCTTTACTAAGTTCCACAAACAATTTGGCAAGTATGTTGTAGCGAGTATGGAAAATGCATAAGTCAGCAGTAGAAGAAAAACTGGTCACAGCCAGAATATCATTGTTGTTAAAGAAACCTTTCTTTGGCAACATGGCTACAAGGTTGGTATTGAAAGAAACTCCAGGATTGCCAACTGCGGCCACTGATGGAAAACATTTATATTACAATGCAGACTTTATCAATCAACTAGATGTAAAACAAGTTGAGTTTTTGATTTGTCATGAAGTGCTTCATGTTGCATTTGAACACATGCTAAGAAGAGGTGAACGAGATCCACAAGGATGGAATGTTGCGGCAGATTATGCAATCAACACTCTGATCATTAATGAAAATATTGGCAGACCACCCACAGGCGATTTGGCTCCATTATATGATCCACAGTATGACGGCCTAAGTGCAGAACAAATTTATGAAAAATTAAGTGATCACCAAAAACAACAAAAAACTTTAGATGTACATCTTGACCTAGATAAGGGTGAAGCAACCATTGAAAACAAAGACGGAACAAAACAAACTATCAAAATCGGCGAAGGCATGAGTAAGGCTGAACAAGATCAACTGAAAGATGAAATAAAAAACAGTCTGATACAATCGGCCAAGGCGGCTGAATCATCTGGTGCTGGTAATGTTCCTGTAGGACTTGAAAGATTGATAACAGATATTACTGCTCCAAAACTAGACTGGAGACAGATGCTTAGAACTTCTATCAAAAGTCAGATCAAAAACAATTATACATGGACACGACCATCTAGAAAAATGTATTCCACAAATGCAGTATTACCTGGACTAGATGTGGACAATGAACTTGACGTTCATGTTGCTATAGACACATCAGGATCAATTGACAACAAGATGTTGCAAGATTTCTTAGGTGAGATAAATGGGATCAAAGATGAATTTGATGATTACAAAATTAGAGTATGGTGTTTTGATACAGACGTACATGCTGATGAAACATTTGAAACATGGGATGGCAAAGAACTTGAAGATTACCAACCCGCTGGATATGGTGGTACTGACATTTCAGTAAATTGGAAATACATGCAAGATGAAGAAATACGTCCATCCATGTTAGTGGTTTTTACAGATGGTGAAACTTGGGACCAATGGGGTGATCCAGATCATTGTGATACACTTTGGGTTATACACAGTGGAGATCATGTAAAACCACCTTTTGGACAAACCGTTTATTATTCTTGACAATCACTCCTTAGATAAATTATAATGTACATATATTATAATATAAGGAGACTTTATGTCAGAAGAAACACAAACAGAAGCAACTGTTCCGCAAGATGGTACAGTTACTACTCCACAAGCAGAGGCGCCAGCACTGACTGTGGCAGACTTGAGAAACTTAAGAACTATTATTGATATCTCATCGCAACGAGGTGCATTCAAAGGTGCTGAACTAGGTACTATTGGATCAGTCTTTGATAAGTTAGATGCTTTCTTAAAATCAGTTGATGCCAAAGAAGAGGCACAAAAACAAGCAGAAGCACCAGCAGAAACAACTGCAGAGGAGAAATCATGAAACACATAGGACAATTAAAATCCACTGGAAGTAAAGTGATTATTATCAATAGAACTTTACCAGGTGATCCAATGTCTTCATTAGTGATCGATAAGGATGCACTCAGACCATTCGAAGAGGATCAAGTGATGGGGTTATTGGAATCCAATGATGGGCAAAACGCATTTGAGTTTGCACACATACTAGGAAGAATGAGAATGCCATTAGAAGATTCATTAGATCCAAATGAAGCATCAGCGGCCAACTCTATACAGGGAATTTCAGTACTTGAACATTTGCACAACAAAGGATTGTTGATTAAACAATCAACTGAAAATGTGTTAGTGACAGAAGAAGGTGCTGATGCAATTCAATTGGACAAATTAAACGAATTGATTGCAGAACAAAAGGGTGTTAGAGTAGAAGGTCTTGCAATACAGGCTGACACAAACGAACAAGGTGATTCTAGAAAAACAGAAGCAAAATTGATGATCAATAGAGCAAACAAACTAGAAGAACAAATGTTGGCTATGAGGGAAAGAGCATATGAACTTGATCCTGAACTAAGACCTAAAAAAGGACGACCTAAGAAGTCCGCGGAATAATCCGTAATGAAGATCCTTATATTTGGTGGTGCTGGATTTATCGGGCACCACCTAGTAAACTATTTGCAAAAGGATCACCAGATTTGTGTATACGATAATTTCACTTTATTTGGTATTGAAAACGAAACTATCAAACAAAAGATTATAAGTTCAAGAATTCAAAATTGGAACAATGTCAATACTATTAATGGATCAATACTTGAGCGAAGCAAAATCGATTCATTGTATGCAGACTTTCAACCAGACGTTGTAATAAATCTTGCATCATATCCAAGAGTAAGTTTAGTTGAACAATATCCAACTGTGGCCTCAGAAACAATGATCACAGGATTAGTAAACACTTTTTCTTACAAGCCAAAAAAATACATCTTGTTCAGCAGTTCAAATGTTTATGGAAACTATCAAGACGATGCAGATGAAAACAGTTTGTGTTCGCCTATAAATCTGTATGGCAGTCTAAAACTGACACAAGAAAAACTGTTAAAAGCAATTACAAGAGATAGTGTTGATTATGTTATTTTCAGACCAATTTGCGTGTTTGGAGATTATGATATTGCTGATAGACTTATGCCTAAATTTATAAAGTCTGCATTACAAGATCAAGATATATTTTATGCACAAGATTCTACAACAGACATCACATATGTAAAAGACCTTATTGAAGCGGTGAATCTTACATTGAAAGATACTGTAAAAAATGAAACTTTCAATATCAGTAGTGAACAAACATTTACTATAAAAAAAATTGCAGAGTCTGTGGTTGATTTTTACAACAGTAAAAGCAAAGTATTGCCTGTAAACAGAGAAAAATATTTTCCTAATCGTGGAGCATTAAATATATCAAAACTGAAATCAATTGGTTATTCTAGTAAGTTTGATTTGAAAGAAGCATTAGAAGACATTGATCACGAGACAATATTATGAAGTTACCTATAGAGTTTACAGATTTACAATCACAGTATCAAGAGTGCAAACATGATATTGATCAAGCAGTGCAAGAAGTGTTAGACACAAACAATTTTATTACTGGCAATGCAGTGTTTGGAACCACAACAGGATATCGAGACACATTAGAACAAATGATCATGGACTACATAGGTTGTGAATCAGTTGCATCATGTGGCAGTGGTACAATGGCATTGATAATTGCTTTGAAGGCCTGTGGCATTGGCCCAGGTGATGAAGTTATAGTTCCTAGTCATACATTTGTCAGTACTCCAGAATCTATTGCAGTGGTTGGTGCGAAACCTGTGTTTGTTGACATCGATGACTACTATCACATAGACATAGACAAAATTGAACATGCTATCACTGATAAAACAAAAGCAATTCTGTTTGTAGACATATATGGACAATCACCAGACATAAACAAGATTATCGAAATAAAAAACAAACACAATTTGTATTTGATTGAAGATGCCGCTCAGGCATTTGGTTCAGACTATTTAGGAACCAAGTTAGGCGCTGTCAAAGGAGTCGACCTTGCTTGTGTAAGTTTCAATCCGGTAAAAAATTTAGGGGCCATTGGAGATGCTGGTTGTGTAATGGGCAGAAAAGATTTAATCGAAGAATGCAAAATGTATAGAGATCATGGAAGACGTGTTAGATTCGAATATGAAAAAATTGGTTACAACACAAGGATTGATAATATTCAAGCGGCTGTGTTGTGTGCAAAACTTCCTTATCTGGATAAATGGATGGATAAGAAACAAGAAATTTGTAGAAAATATAATGATGCATTCAAAGACGTCAAAGGCATAATAAAAACGTTGCCAGAAGTTCCATGGAGCAAGATGACATTCTACGTTTATAATATCCAAGTAGAAAGACGTGACGAATTAATGCAATGGCTCAAGGATCAAGAAATTTACACAAACATACACTTTAGACATCCTTGTCATGTGTTTGAGCCTTACCATAATGGCGTACGGCATCCTTTACCTATCACTGAGCAAGTGAGCAAACACATTGTGAGTTTGCCTTCAAGCCAACACCTCGACACAGATCAACAGGATTATATAATACAAAAGGTTAAGGAATTCTATCACAATGAGATTAGGGTATAAACATACCAAAGGCGAAGATCAAGCAAACAAATACTGGAACAACACAATATTACCGTTGTTAAACAATGGTTCTTTGTCACATGCAGTAAACAACACTTACAAATATCCTAATCGTATAGGTTTGTATCCAGGCCTTAACTGTCAATTCTTTTGTACCTTTTGCGGAAGAAACTATGATGCAAAGTATGAACGATCAATTGCGGATGACAGTTTAGATGTTTTCAAAAGTATCATTGATCAAGATCCTAAGTCAGACGAAAATTGGCAAGACCGATTCCGAATAAGTGGAGGATTAGAACCTTTGACAAATCCTCATATAGGAGAGATTATACGTTACGGAAATTCAAAAGGCTTTAAAATGCAACTGTACACTAACGGTTATGCATTAACCGAAAACTTTATAGATAAGCAGATTGGTCTGCTAGACCTAGAAGTGATGCGTGTAAGTCTCTATGGATATGATGATCAAAGTTATTATTCAGTTACAAAAAACAATAAGTCACACAAAATGGTTTTAAAAAACTTACAGAATTTTTGTAAACGTATGTCAGAGTCAGACAAACCTTTACGACTAGGAGTCAACTGGATTATACTACCCGGTCATAGCAATGATTTAAAAAAAGTTTTCCGTATGATCAAACAAATTAATGCAGTCAGTGACTTCAAAATATCATTCATCACACTACGTGAAGATTTCAGCCAAAGTAACAATTATATTTCCAATGTTGAAAGAAGTACTCTACACAATATATTTTTAGAAGTTGAAGAAGAATGTGCAAATGACGATGACATGAAACATCTACACATTGATTATGGTTACGCACTACATCCTGTAAGACATGGATTAATCGACGGGCCAATCAAAATGGCAAACTATGAACAAATGGATGGATATGGGTTCCCGCAAGTTGCGTCTGCTGTAGACAGTCTGGGCAATCAATATGTGTATCATGAAAGTGGATTCCTTGACAGGCCAGGCAGTGATAGATATATCATTGGAAACGTCAAACAAGATTCGATTGAAGATATTGTTAAAAGACATTTGTCTGGGCCTGGAATAAAACCACGACCTTTTGATGTAGGATTTTTGGATGCATTTGATCACACCATAACATTATTAGTGGATGAAGCCAAACATGCAGGCAATAGTTGGTTGGAAAAACTAGAACTTAAATGGAAACCTTATTGAACTGATTCTTCAGCCATTCAAAATCATAACTTAATTTAATATCTTGTCCACTGTCAAAAAACTTTTGACCATCATTGGCTCCTTGTAATACCCACTCGCTATTTTCACCTTCTGCCACTGTGCACCAAATGTGCAATCTTTCTTGTGTAATTTTGTCAGGTTTTTGGCTATTAAAGTAATTCAGTTTGACCACTTCACGGAAAGCAGTCCTCCATGCCAACCATGGATCTTGATTGAACAGCATTGTAGTACTCATAATGTCTTCAAAATCATGTGCCTTAGACATTGTGAAGTCGATTCCAGGATCTGTTGTTTCTAGCACTAATTTTTTATTGTACAGAATAATTCCTTCATGACCATATTTTAATCCATTCACTGGATTGTAACTGTTGAAAATCCAATGGCAGGGATTGTGCAATCTATCAACTTGGTATTCAAAATCAAAGTCAGGATGAATATCTAACTTAGGGAACACAGCAAAAAAATAATCAGTGTTTGATATTTCTGCCGCTTTGTGATAAGCCTGTGTTTGGCCTTTTATTCCATGCACCCTTTTGGCCCTTGGATATTTTTTAGTGAGTTGTTTGTATTTTTCGTCAGCCATTGGTTCATCATATGATATAAAAATTATGTCATTAGGTTGTGTTGATATATCATGTTGATGCGTATCAATGGCAGGATAATCATACACTTGATCAATTACAAATGATTTTGCTTCACGTGGTACCAACAACATTTGCTTATGTGTGCCAAAACAATCGATGTTGACTTCATCCCATCTTGCAGGATAATAGTTTGGCAATTTTTGTTGTTGCACACTGTCTTCTACAAACCATTCATAATGATGTGTGAATGTGTGTTGTTGTATCTTCTCGGCGGCACCTTGGCCCAATGAATACGTATTCACTGGAAGATCATAATAATTCAAATCAGATGTATGATATTTTATTGTATCGAACCATTCTAATTTTTGCAAGGTGTCCATTTGCTTTTTGAACTCAGCAAGTGGCACCCACATCACGTATCCATATTCAGATTGTTCATTATGAAACACATGAATATATTTTGATTCCCAGTCAGCAGGATGCCATTTGTAATCAAAATTAGCATCATCCACAATAGAAGCTGTAATCCAAATGTTTCTTTCGTCACTGTTATTTGCTATTCGTTTTATAAAATTAAACAAGTTTGAAAACAATCTTGTGCCTTCGTCGTCAGGTATCATGTTAGAACATCTGTGTATAGTGCCTGTGGTTTTGCGTACAACTTTATTTTCATGAAACTGTTGTCTACAATCGTTTGGGTCCAACGCTTTGTTGATCAAATATGTACCAGAAGTTTCTGAAAACTGATCTCCAAACACATGTACAAATTTGCGTTGTGCTGTTTCAGGATGCCATGTAAAATCAAAATCTGAGTAATCATTTTCTTTGCTAGTTAACCAATACCATTCAGTGTTAGATTCTGCATGATGATTTAATTCTCCATCATATTCTATAATATCAAATTTTGCGGTTCTGACAACAGTGTCAGGGTGATATTGCCATCTGATATTGGTAATATCATGACTTTTGTGTACCAAATATGTATTGGAATCATCTGCGTGTTGATCACCAAAACAATGCACATATTTGGTTTGCCAACTCTCTGGATGCCATGTAAAATCGAAGTCAGTATAGTCATTTTCATCGGAGATGATCCAGTACCAGTCAGTGTCCGAATTCACCGTCTTAAGACCGCTTATTTTGAATCTATTCCATGGTTTAACACGGTGGAAAGCATGATTATGATACTCTACTTTGACGTTATCCAAATCGCAGTCTTTTGGTACTAGATAGGTGTTTGCATCGTCAGAATGTTGATCTCCAAAGCAGTGAACATACCTGCCCTTCCATGATTCTGGATGCCATTTGAAATCAAAATTTTGGTAATCATTTGCATCATCAACAATCCAATACCAATCCTGTTTGGTGTCGCATTTCTGCAATCCTTTGACATGAAACTGTTCAAATGATTCTGTACGGGTAATAGCATTTGGATGGTACTGTATTCTGGCGTTGTTTATGTCAGTGTCGCGATGTACAAGGTATGTGCCAGCATCATCTGAGTATTGATCTCCAAAGCAATGAACATACTTGCTTTGCCATTCATCTGGATGCCAAGTAAAATCAAAATCAGAGTAATCATTACCATCGCTGGTTATCCAGTAGTATTCATCCTCAGTGTCACAGTTCTGAAGTTTTATACCATGAAACCTTTGAAACGGTTTGTGACATGTCACAGTTTTAGGATGATAATATTTCCTTGCGTTAGCAAAGTCTACTTCATCTGCAACATAATATGTGCGTGAATCATCAGCATGTTGATCGCCAAAACAATGCACATATTTTTCTTCCCATGGTTCTGGATGCCATGTAAAATCAAATCCAGCATATGAATTCCTGTCATCAGTTTTCCAATGGAGGTGATTGTATCCAGTGCGTTTAATAACAAAGTTGTGATATTTGTATTCTATGTTTGCCAGATCACAATCTTTATGAATAATGTAAGTGCCACCATGTGTGCAGTGTTGATCAGGAAACACATGAACAAAATTTTTCTCCCATAGTGCAGGATGCCATGTAAAATCAAAATCAACATAATCATTAAATGGATTTGTCACCCAATACCATTCAGTAGATGTTTCTGATTGAAAGTCTATTTTATGTGTATCAGTAAAAACATCAAATGCTTGATTTCTTATTACTGTTTGCGATACAAATTTAAAGTCTGTTTGATTATCGTGATTGATGTGCACCAGATATGTTCCACCATGCACAGAGTGTTGATCTCCAAAAGCATGAATGAATTGTTTCTCCCAATCAGGCGGATCATAATCAAAATTAAAATTAGAATAATCTACTCGGCTGTCTGTGAGCCAGTACCATTCTGTGTTGGATTTATGTTGTGTGATTTGTCCTTCAAATGCATATCTATCATACATGTCACGAGCAAACCTTTACGCCATATTTTTCTTCGAAGCGATCAGCATCTTCTCTTGTGTTCACCATCGGCTCACCACGAATGTTTAGTGACGTATTCAGCAACATAGGACAACCTGTTTTTGCATACCAAGCTTCTAACAATGCTCTGAATCCTGTTGAATCATTTTTGCCCACTGTTTGTACTCTGCTGGTACCATCCACATGAATGATTGCTGGATACAGTTCTGGCTTCAAACATTCGCCTACAAACTGCATATGAGGTGAATGACTGGTACACATCTTGAAGTTGTGTTGAACATGTTCTTCCAGTATTGCCGGAGCAAAAGGCCTGAACTTTTGTCTGCGTTTTATGGCATTCACTTGATCCTTAATTTCAGGACCTCTAGGGTCTGCTAACAATGATCTGTGCCCTAAAGCACGTGGTCCAAATTCAGCACGACCAGATGCTACTCCCACTATCTTTTTGGTGTCTAATTCGTGCAATAACGCCTCTACAGGGTATGGATTATCAATATTGGTGCCAATGTACGGCCCCGGCCAATTGACATGTGATCCACGATGTGCAAGTGCGGCTCCGAGTGAAGATCCACAATCTCCTGGATTGGGCATTATCCACACATTTTCAAAGTAGTAATGCAACAAATGATTGGCCACACAGTTCAGGGCAACACCTCCCATAAAAACCACATTGTTCATTCTTGTCCATGTGTAGGCAGTACACATCAATTGGTCAATACATTCTTCTGTGACTTGCTGTATTGAAGCCGCAATATCCTCCACTTTAGCATCTGGCATCCAGTTGCCTATTCCTTTGTGTACATTTTTCTTTAAATGAAAATGTGTAGGATTTACAAATTCTTGTTTTATTTGATGTGCATACTTGGGTTTGCCCCAACCTGCCATGCCCATTGTTATATACTCTTCGTCCATGGGTTTCAATCCGCATCTTTGAGTAAATGCTGAGTACAATAATCCTAGTGAGTGCGGATAAGACCATGACGCAAGTCTTTTAAGTTTATTTCCTTTTGCTTCCCATATAGTAATGCATTCAAACTCTCCAATAGCATCTGCTACCACAATTACTGCTTCTTTGAATGGTGACGTAAAATATCCTGCTGTTGCATGAGTGTAATGATGATCATACAGTTCGACTGGTGCTGTGATACCAAACTGTTTCATGTATTTGCTTGGGTGCTGATCAAAAGAAGAATACCTCCATTCACCAGTCCATAATTTCCTAATGTTTTTCTTCCATGGCTTTTCATACCATGCTACCACATCTGGCTTGCCCCAAGTGAGTGCTTCATTGACAATATCTTGATTTAATAATTTGTCATGTTTTACTCCTGAATATCTTTCTGCGTGAGCACCAAATACAACTTCACCATCTTTAACAACACTTAATCCTGCATCGTGAAAGTGAGCAGATGCTCCCCAAACTACTCCCATGTTCTTGTATCTCCAAATGCACTGTCCGGCACACCCATTTCTTTTGCCATGGGTATCCATGTTTGATTTACATAATGCTTATAGTTGTATTCCAAAATGCTATTCATTTCTGCTTTCATTTCCTTTACATTGTATTGTACACTAATCCAATCTACAATGTCTAATATTTTTTCCAGTCTTTGTCTGTGTGAATATTTGTCATAATCTTCTGACCACCAATTGTCAAATGTTTTGAAACCAATCTCTTTTAGTTTTCCAAGTGTGCCTTTACCGGCCATTAATAAAAATGGCGTTTTGAAAATGATGGGCCTCAAAGTTTTTTCTGTGGTAAAGCAAGTGTCTAGGTCTGTTTCACTTACAATATCAACAAACATATTTTTGTAATAATAGTGTAATGGAGCAACTTGTCTGGGCCATTCATAAAAATCATCTTTACTTGGCGTTTCGTATGTATTTTTTTGTGGTAATGTGTCTGCCACTTCTCTTGCTCTTCCTATTAGTTTGCCTTTATCAAGATGTATTGGAATGTAATTTTTCAATCTAGCAAAAAATTTGTCGTCAAAGTCCCAACCATTCCATATAGAGTACCACATGTCGTTTTGGTATTTTTCTAACATCACATGCATGGCCAATCTATCTGGTGATGCTCTACCTATAAAATGACCAAAAGTTTTAAACAGTCTGTCTGTCACATCTGGTTCAGAGGTTGGTTTGTATACATCTAACCATTTGTCATTGACCAAAGGCATTGTGTTGCAAGGATATGATGCAAACATGTCAGATATGTACAAAGTCAATTTATTCATCTCAATCCCACACTCTCCGGCAACACTTTCAATCACTGGCCATGCACCATTGGCATACAATCCATAACCTTCATTAGTAAAATCTATAACAGGATCAAATCCTTGTTTATTGCATCTGACAAAGTAGGCACGTAGGTCATCTTGGAGAGACGGAAATGTTTCGTGTAAGTTTATGTGCCCTGATGCGTTGAGATCGTAACATTCTGTTACTGGGTCTACAATCATAATAGTTGTCCTTTGCCATCGTGCCAAAATTGTACATCAAATTTGTCTAAGTGTTCCAGCCAACCTTTTGTTAGCAGATGCTGAAAATTATGTTCAACAGTGTCCTGCATTTCAAGGTTCCATTCTGATAACTCTTTGTAGCTCATTTTTCCAATTTGAATAATTCTTTTTAGCACACGATCATATCGTGACCTTCCATTTGCTTCATCGTAACGCTCATCGAACCAATCATCAAAAGTTTTGAATCCTAGTATGCGTAAGTTTTTCATAAAGTTTCTACCACACATAGTAATAAATGGTTTTTTGAACAAGATTGGCCTAATAGTTTTTTCAGTTATAAAAAAATTGTTATCATGTATATCTGTTTCATGCACAATCTCAACAAATGCATTGGTATACATATGCTTTAATCCTAACATGTTGTTAGGAAAAGTTACATAATCTTCGCGACTTACTTCTGTCAAAAAATTTTTTGGTGGATCTAAAGTATATTTCACCATGTCTACAATTTGATCAGGAGCAAAGTGATTATTTGTCAATCCATGAAATGTGTCATCTATCACTCTTTGCCTGTTTCTGGTTGGGCCGATTGTTGTCCATGAGTCATCAGCATAGTTCTCTCTCAAATATTTGTTTATGCCTATCCTATCCCACGTGGCCCGGCCTATGAAGTGTAAAAATTTTTTTTCTGCAACTTTACTAAAATCTTGTTTGAAATTAGGAAACTCTGCGGCAGTTTCCATTAACCATCTAGGTTGATGTATAATCACGTTACAAGGATAATCAGCAGTCATATCTCCAATTACTAATGTCAAAGATGCTGTGTGTACATCACATGCTTCACACACTGCTTCGATAATACTCCATACTCCATTATGATATAAACTATAACCTTCTGGATACATGTCTAAAATTATTTCTTGATTTTGTGATGTTTGATTTTTGATATATGTGGTTAGATCTTTAACAAGTTTGCCAGTGTTGTAGACAGAATCTACTCCAGTGTATTCCCATAAGCAAAAAGTATTTTTCATTGATTAGTGATAAATGAAAGGATCCTTCTTCTTTAGTTCTTTCATTTTTTTCCTGTAACGTATTTCAAGAAGAATATTGTTGTACAATTTTTTAATCCATCTAAACATGTGTGTAATTATCCTTTTAATCTTACCGTTACAAGTGAAGCGGCATCTGAATGTGCTTGGTGTAAAGGATGTCGGTAAGGTCCATGTTTGTACTTGCAATCACTTGCCCATTCAACAAATCCTTTGTTATCAAATCCATGCACCTGTTTGAATTCCAGCAGTTCGCTAGTTGCTGTATAAAACAACCAATCTGAATCATGCTCATTACAATGTTGTTGCACTGCTTTAATGCATAACTCAGTCTGAAACATAAACTGATCGTTGTTGCCTGTGTATTTGTAATATTGTTCACTTAATTGTGGGATACCCATATCAACCAATTGGGTTGAATATTCATTATACTCACTAAATGTTTTTGGATCGTAATCCCATGAGTTTGGAGCAAGATCTAACCAAGTAGTTTTGTTTTTGTTCTTATCTTTAATTGCAAAGTTTAAATTCACACCAAAACGTGAAGGATATGTCCATTGAACTATGTACAGTGTCTTTTGTTGTGGAGAATGTTGGAGTATGTTTTTTGTTATTCCTTGATTAGATGCTGAAGGATAAGCAAGACATTCATAAGTGGTGTCTAATTGTTTTGCCACTAAAGCAGGATAGGTAGACTGTGAATATGGTTCTTCATCACCCAATTCACTGCCATGTATAAATGAACATCCTGCACTAACAATATGCTTATATTGAGTCATACCATTCACCTAGTTCTTTGTCTTTCCACATTATCTCACGCATTGTGATAGGATTTTTCCTTCGACTTTCCATGTGTAAAATAAATTCTTTGCCGTCTTTTATTCCTTGTTCATAATCATTTGGGTAGTCATCAACAAAATGTCCTTGTTGTATCATGTGTTTTAGTTGATCCACTAATCCTTTTTGTTTTTTTGTTGCACGGGGCTCTATCCTTTCTAACATGTCAGAAAATATTCTTTGTAAAATGTGTTTAGGCATTGCCCTGCAACTCATCAATACTTCGGAACTAAATGCGAAAGTTTGTTTTGTAATAATCGGTACATCATATTCTAAACTAAGTTCGAACATTTTTTCTATTTCCCATATTCCTGCTGTGGTTATAGTGAAATCTAAATTCAATATTTTGTTCCGACCATTTTGAAATTTGTGTGCATGTTTCCAATTGTCTAACCATTTCTCCCAATTTAAGCCTGATCTAATATATTCGCCTGTAGGGCCTGTGCCATCTATACTTGCACACACTTCCCATGCACTAAATTTTGATAATACATCGTCAAACAGGTTTAAATTTTTAAAAACTATCCTACTCAAATTCGTGTTATACCTTGCATACACATTGCCGGCTTGTCCTGTGTCCACAATCATTTTCATAAACTTCCAATGTTGATGATACATTAATGGTTCTCCACCTACCCAATAGACTTCACGAATTTGTTTATTTTTTATGGCATGTTCAAATTCTGGTTCTGCCATGTTTGCAACAAATTCTGCAGTTGCTTTTTTTACTTCTTTACTTGCCCATGGTCTAACTTTATCAAAATTTTCAATATATTTTCTTTCTTCAGTTTCCCAACTAGAGGACAGATTTGATCCGCACATTCTACACATAAAATTACACAAGTTAGAAAATCTATAATCAAAAGATACGACTGGCATATCTGTACTACCATCTGAATTTGTTTTTTGGTATGCTTCTTTGATTAAATTTTCAAACAGTTGGTTGAAGTGTTTTCTGTAAGGACTAGTATGTAATATGTTGTGATTACACACTTGGCACTCTGGCAACATCTCGCCCTTGAGCATTCTTTGTCTTACAGACTTCATATGATCACTGTTCCACCATTCTGGTAAAGACATAGGATTGTATTCGTTTGTGCCTTCTGATGTATCAATGTATTGTTCGAAACTTTGTGCAGGTTCAGTAGAAGCACAACACAGGCGTCTTTCTGATGTAGGTGACAAGTATGTATGTGTCCATGGAGCCATACAAAATGTCAAATTGCCCTCTTCTGGTGTTTTCCAATCTTTGCTCATACTAACTCTCTTAATTCAGGAAAAATTTCTGCAAAAGATTCATTTCTAAATTGATCACTCAATTTTATTTTCAGTCTGCGTTTGTGTAGCATTTCTTCACTGTGCAAATCAGCTGACATCATAAAATTTACAGCATTTTGAATTTGTTTGTAATGCCAAATATCACCATCATATGCATCCAATTTCTTTTTGATTTTTTGTTTGATATGTATAGGAAGATATTGCACATTCCATTCTTTTGCCTCATGCAAATAGTTGTAAAACACATAATCAAAATTTTGTTGTTTCATCCAATCTGCCATGTTATCAAGATTGTAGATGTTCTGAATATTGATAGTACAACAAATTTGTGTTGTAATATTTTTGCTGTTAGATTTTAAATCATTGAACTTGCGTATATTTTCATTTACTTGATCCCACTTTGCTCCATATCTTTGATACTCGAATCTACCACGTATATCATCTATACTGAAAGCAATTTCAACATCTTTGAAATGAGGCCATATGTGTTTAATTGCATACTCAGGGTACTGTGTTCCGTTTGTGTTATAATGTATTTCTTGCTGTTTCGCGTATCCCAGTTCCACACTTTTTTCCAGTAGATCAAAATGTTCTTGTATCATGAAAGGTTCGCCACCAGTGAATTCAAAATGCTCTATGTTTGGTAGCATGTCAACAACTTCGTTCCATAAAGAATCTGTTTTACGTGGCCACATGCCTGCCTTCAACCAACCTTTGGCGTGATCACTACCTTGTTTAATTTCTTCTGCGGCCCATTTAGAAGATGAAAAACCTCCACAGATTCTACATTTTAAATTGCATATGTTTCCTAATTTTAAATCTAAAAATGTTATACCTTTTTCGTCAGTGTTCAACCCAAACTTTTCATTCGATATCATTCTTTTTGACGTACCACCTGACTCCTCTAGTGACCAACATTTACTACAAGTATTAGGTTGTCCTCCTTGCAAAAACTCAGTACGCATGTTTTCCATATACTCTGAATTAAACGCATCTTTGATTGTGTCTCCTTTAGATATATCGTACGGTGATCCATCAGGACGTTTGATAGATTCTTCTGCAAGACAACATGGCCGGTACTCACCTAATGGTGTGGTTTCCAAATGCATCCATGGTAGTGTACAAATTTTACTCATATCAATAGTTCCGTTAGTTCAGGAAAAACTTCATGTGTTTCTTGCCCACGATGTTTGTCAAGTTGATGTGTTATTCTTTTGAAAGTAGGCAATAAATCAGTTCTGTCTTCAGCCATCATCATATTCAATGCAGATTCAAATCCACCCGTTGCTCTACCCAAATGATCTTTAGGACGTATTTTTTCTATGTGTTCCTTGTATTTCGGTTCTACTTCTTGTTTCATTTTCGGAGTGATTACATCTATTCTATAATGTAAAGGATCTTGTACCATGTTCAAATTTAGATCACCTTCTCTTACAAAACCTTTTTCCATCCAATCATTATGGAAATCTATTACATGTGAATAGTTGAATATCCCAACTGTTGGCGAAATATAAAAGTCTACATTAGGACATTTTTTAAGCATTGTTTCTCTGTTGTGTTCTACATCTGCCCATTTAGTACCATTACGCATTAATTCTGCTCTAGGACCCATAGCATCAAGTGATGCACCAACTGACACATCTTTGAACTCTGGCCAATAATCAAACACATTAAGGTCTTTGTATGCTTGTCTTGTAAAGTTTGTATTGTAAATTAATCTTACTGTATCTGCTTTGCCTAGTCTAATAAGTTCTTTTAATATTTTATAATGCTCTTCCATAATGAGCGGTTCACCACCTGCAAAATAAACTTGTTCTACTACAGGCAAATATTCTACCAATTGATCGTAAGCATCCATTTTGGTTGTTCCCGCGTAAGTTACTTTTGCATGATCAGGTTTGCCCCACAATGCTACTTGATCATCATACCAATTAGAAGAAAACATTGACCCACAAGATCTGCAAGACAGATTGCACAAGTTAGAAAAACGTATGTCCCAATATATCATGTTTACATCATCATAATGTCCATCTGCAGATGTCTGTTGCACTTTGTCTATGTGATGCCCAAAGTGTATGTTTCCGGATTGCCTCATTGATGTCCATCCGTGTTCTTCTTGCTCATAACACTTAGTACATTGTTTAGATGGTTGTTCAGTCAACATGTTTTTTCTAATGTCTTTCATGTCTGCACTATTCCATAGTTCTTTTATAGTGTTTTCTTTCATAGACCCAATTGGATATTCATGTTTTGCAAGACAACAAGGATAGGCGGCTCCATTCGGATAAGCGTGTAAATGTGTCCAAGGCAATGTGCAAAAATACTTAGAATCATTTAACAGATATTTTTCTCTATCTGTCAGTTTTTCAGCATCCACTTTGGTGGGCATTTTGTCTTTATAACTGCTCATACCATGCTACCATTTCATTACCAAATGTGTTGGCAAATTTTTTGCCTCTGCGTTTATCATACTGCGAATAAAAGTTTTTGAAGTCACTCTGTAATTTATCCACATTGTCTGCTCCATAGTGAGGACTTTCAACCTCCTTTAAATATTCAATCAATCTAAGTATTTGATTAAGTTCCATACCGTGCAAATCATTGTAATAATCATGTGTTTGCTTAGTTAATTGTTCTATACATTCCTGTTTAATGCTAGTTGGCAATACTACTGCTGACTGAAATGAAGGAAAACGTAATATATTGAGAGTAAAGTTTGGATAATCAGCACCATACTTGCGTTTCCAACTTACTAGCAAATCAATCATTTCAGGCAAAGAATCTAAACACAAAGCATTCACAGTCATCATTACATGCAAACCTGACAGACTTCCTTCATTAATAAGACGTAAACAATTTTTTTTCCAAAGTTCAAAGTCCATGCCATCCCTTATATATTCGGCTCTGGTCCCCATTGCTTCAGCTGAAGTGTAAACGTCAAAGTTTTTGACATAGTGTGACTTTTCAATCAATTGATCCATCAATTTATCTTTAGGGCACAGATTAGAATTAATTGCTAATCTAGTGTCTGACTTGCCGTGGTTGTCTTTGAACCAATCAAACAGTTTCCACATGTCTGCACTCATTAGTGGTTCACCGCCTGTCACTCTTAATTCTTTCAATGTGCGATGTAAATCTGAATCCCACCATTTCCAAAATGCTTCTATGTAAGGATTATATTCCTGATATCCATACAGTTGCGATGATTCGTGTACATGCGTAAAATGATTTCTGCCATCTGATTGTAATTTTTCATATGCTCCATTATTTTTTATATCTTTGACCCAGGTCGTAGAAAAAGCAGGGTTGCAATATGAACATGCAAAATTACAAGTTCTATCAAAGGATATTTCTAATGTTTGTAAATCAACATCTTTTTGGCAAGGTGTGTCGAATGCTGTTTGCAAATCTTCATTTGAATATATGTTAGATTTATAAACTCTATCCGATATACTGTTATCACCTAAGTCTTCTATCTTCCAACAGTATTCACAGCCAGCAGGTCTTTCGCCTGCCTGCATCTGTTCACGTTGCAATTTTTTCTCTGGTGTATTGTGTAGAGCTTTGGGATTACGTTTTACTGCCTCAATATCAATTTTGTGTGGCAAAGGATGATGGCAACTTGTGGTCATACCAGACCCTAACCATATTGTGGCATTGTACCACTTGGCTCCACAAAAGGACGATGACAGCGGATCTAACACCTGTCTTTTATATTTTAAATCTTCGTTGCTTGTTGACATTGTTTAAACCAATCTTTGTATTCTGGAAAAACACCTAACAAATCTGTTTCACGTCTCGAGTCATGAGTTCGAAAGAAACGCCAAAAGTTTGCTAGGTGTTGTTCCTTGTTGTCCAGTCCTTGTTGCATTATGCGGTATGTCCGAGTAAGTTTAGCGATTTCAAAGTCTCTAAACCCTGCCATGTCAGAGTCATGTCGGTGTTGCTCCATAAACTCTATAGCCTCCTCGAAATAATGGTTAAAGGATTCGTCCAACAATCCTATATGTTGCCATATGGGAAACCTTAATATGGGTGTATCAAACCACACCCTTTGATATGTTGTAGAATATTGTTCTCTTAATCTCAATATGTTTTTCAGTAAATCTTTCAAACTGGACACACTGAGGTTGTTCATTGTAATAATAAAAGTAATAGAATTGTATCCTTTTATGTCATGCAGATACCTGTGTACATTTGCCCACACTGTTCCAAAATCCATTCCGTTTCTAATGTATTCTGCTTTTTCTCCCCAAGCATCCAAAGACACAAATTGCATGAAGTGTTCTATCATTGCACCATCACACATTGTTTTCACCATGTTGAAATATCTGTCACCTAGTGCAGGAGCGGGCGGACAAAAATTAGACGTTACGTTCAAATGTAAATCTTTTTTAGGATTATCTATCACATATTCAAACACCTTGTATGTGTTTTTGTCCATCATAGGTTCTCCACCAGTCATTCTGAAATGACGCAACTGCGGATACAGTTCTGGCCACCATTTCCAAAATGCTTCAACATATGGATTGTTATTTTGTGGCATAACTTTTCTATCACCTTTAAAATGTGCTGGATCATTATGTGGTGTTGATGTTGGCCATGATCCATGTTCTTCAGTTTCTTTTGCCCAAGCAGTTGAAAATTGCGGAGAACAATATGAACATTTAAAGTTGCAGGCATTACTGAAATCAACCTCAACATAAGTGGGCACAATGTCTGCTTGTGGATTATCCAATATATTTTGATAGTGATCCATTGCCCATGGTTCTCCTGAACGATAATGTCTATCACTCATTTGTTTGTCATCTTCTAACTTCCAACAATATGAACATCCTTCTGGTCTTTTTCCATTGATCATCAAATCACGTTGTGATTTCTTTTCATCAGTGTTGTGCAATTTAGAAGGATTTGTTTTAATTTGCTCTACATCTATTTTGTGCAATGGTGGATGATAACAAGAGTTCGTCATACCATTTGTAAGATGCAGTGAAGTCTGCATCCATTTTGCCAGACACATAGAATCAGATACCTTATCTAATTTGAGTTTTGCTTTGTTGGCGTCTGTTAAGTAATCGCTGGACATGAATTTATAAATTTAACAAATTTCGATTGTGTTTCATCTAGCAGTGCAACATTTAATCCTAAATGATAATTCAAATCGTTTTGCATTTCCTTTATATGTGTTTCTAATTCTGTTTCATTAATAATTGTTTGATCCCACAAGGTATCTAATGCTGTGAAGTCACGAGTGACAGAATGATCCCAGTCTTGGTTCAATGTCGTCCAATGACAGCCTTGACAAGCACCGTATATTGCCCATAATCCATTTTTAACATCAGCACCAATACTCATCCAGATACACAAATTTCTTAAATTTCCACGCCATATATCTTTAACAAAATTTGCTGGCGATACACGTTTGCCTTCATCCAAACTCATTTTGACTCCTTCTCTAAATCCTGCCTGCCATGCCTGCTGTGATGTGCTGTTCATCACTGTGGTAGAATGACATTCTTGTATAGCAACGTATTGATCATGAAAACAAAATTCAATCAAACTTGCATCATCACCTTCAGAGTTTTCATGCGTTTTCATATCTTTAACAAATTTTCTTGTCCATGAAGACACACCACCGTTTCCATATTTTAATCCATTTACAATATTCAAACCTTGATATCTTATTACAGCATCTGCTGGCATGCTATCAACATCTAATTGTTGATCAAACAGAGTAGGATTAACAATGTTATCTCCATCGACTAGTATGAAACGTTCTGTGCTTGATGCTTCTCCTGCCGCTTTGTGTGCCGCATCAGAACCTTCTACACCATCCACACGTTTTGCCCATGGACATTTTGATCGCAAATCTGCCCAGTTGTGTTCTTTGTTTGGTTCATTGTAACTTAAAAAAATTACATCTAAATCTGCAACATCAATCATCTTCTTCATACCCTACTACTGCGTGTTTTTCGGGATCAAACCATTCAGGTTCCTCAATCGCGTATTCTATAGCAGTATACAGTTGGAATTTTATTATTACCCATCCTGGAAATGTGTTATGACCTTTCACTGTGAATTTCTTTTTCTTTTTTCCTTTTGTGCGATCTACAAATTTTCTCTCTAATGTCTTATCAACTACTTTCCATCGCGATGGACTATTTTGTACATCCAACCACGTTTTTGGATCAACTACAATATATTCACCTTCTGCAGTCTGTGTAGTCACTGTGGTGATTTCTTCGTCTTGATAATATATTCTATATTCCAACTGCATATTCATACTCCCTTATTAGTTTCTCCGTACAGAATGACTTGTCAAAATAATGTATTGGCAATGATAATTGTGTACCGCACACTGTAAAATACTTATTTTTTAATAAACTCCATGTTATCTGATCCCAATCTGCTTGTTTTACAATCCCTTGTTTTACATGTATAAAAGACGGATACACATCATTACTGACACAATTATTCATGTCTAGTTTGTCTAATGCTATGCTAAATGCAAAATCTGTGGATGGTTCGAATTTGTCAAACATTCTTAAGTTTTTAATTTCCTTATCCCAATTATTGAATACACTATTGGCTGTTTTCATAAACTTATCGGTCTGTCTTGTTGTCCTTACATAATATAATCCTTGATATACATTAGGTAAGAGGTTTGTTTTGATGTATCTCCTATACTTTGAGTCATCTGCTTGTTGTTGTTTGAAATTGCAAACATGTCCTGTAAAACACAAGTCACGTAATCTAAAATATTTTTGCCATATCATGATGTCGGATGTACATAGCATGTCTGCTTCAAATTTGACCGTTTCTTTAAACGGTGATAACTTTAACACATCGCACTCATACTGCATATTATTAACAACATCTCTTATGGGTAATTCTATTACATGATCAAATACTTTGTGTAAACTGCTTCTACATTTTTGTTTGTCTTTTACTATTACAGCAAGTGATGGACAATGTTTGTGTGTCAGTTTAACACTCAATGCCCAAAGATGTGCAATACTTTCGTAATCTGTGTCCCCAGTATTCAAAGCATATGTAAGATATCCGTACTGTTCTTTGTCAGATAGCATTTAATAAACTTTCTTTGTTTAAGATGTGTACACTTTGATCAACTATTATTTCACCATGTTGATCTTGCAACACAATATTTTTATTTGTAATCTTTTTTACTTCAAAATTTTGATTAGCTGTGATAATATCCCATGGTATCACTGTGTGTTCTGTAGAACCATGGTCTTGCATATTTGCCATAGCAATCGTGAATGCATGATCATTTCTTATCATGCGTTTGTTAAGACCAAACATCTGTGCATAAAATTGATAATTTTTCAAAATGTTTCTCCAGATGTCAAACATTTCTCTTACGGCGGCATCTTTCTTGAACATCAATACAGTTGCCCACATCATGTCCAACATAGAGTTGCCCATTGGTAGTTTGGATACTTCTGCATAATTTATATCACACCATGTGGTGTGTGCCAACACTGATTGCCCTGATTCAAACAGCTTCAGTAAATTGTTGTCATACACAAGATAATCAGAATCGATTATTATTGTAGTGTCAAAAGGTGATAGTTCATAGGCGTCAACTCGTGCTAAGTTTTTCCATGGTTTTGGACCGCGGAGATTATGCACATTAACAGTAGGATCATCTGCCAGTATAGTCCAATCTGCAGATTTAATAATTTGATCGCCCACAACAACCACAGGAATCTCAGGACAATATATTCTTAACAGTTCAATACATTTTCCAGTTATCTTTGAATACTGCAATTCAGGTGTGTCAAAACTGAAAAGCAAAATGCCTTTATCGTAATATGATTTCTTGATACTCTTTGTCATACTCATTTAATATTTCGTTGTGTTTAAGTTGTAGAGTATGTCGAAAATCGTCTGCGTTTGGAATTTTGCAAGGTGTTTGATTGATATCTATAATAACTGCATCATCTTTCACCGTCTGTGCATAGGCTACTGTGCCAGCATCGGCTCTGAACATGCAACCATTATACACAAATACCTCTTGTGATTTGACTCGTTGCTGTAACAATAAGAGATCACGTTTTAATGCAAATCTTTGTTTTGAACTCATAACTTATTATAATAAGTTTATGCCAAAAAATCAATGGGAATTGTTAATGTGATTATGCTTGAGTTTGAGATACTTCAGCCGCTGTAATTGTGCCTATAGCATCGTTGTTCAATTGGTTAGTATTTGGTTTATTAAATGTCCATGATGATGTCAGTGTGCCGTCCACAACATCAAGTGCTGTTTGAGCCGCATCAGCGGCATCCTGTGGTGCTTGTCCTTCATCACTTGAATCAGCCGCATCGTCTCTTGCTGTGGCCTTGATTGTGAGTACTTCGCCTTTACCGCCCAGTGATCCTGCTGTGCCTGAAACTTTTACTTCCCACTGCACATAGTTTGTTGTGTATGGTGACGAGTCAGCAAACATCTTTTGGACTACTGTATAAGAGCCACCATTACTGATGTCTGAATTCCAAAATCCATCATTAGCATTTGTATTCTGTGATCCTGATCCACTCAATCCATCAGTGGCTCCTGCAAAAGTAAATGTGGCAGCTTTGGTTTCAAATAAATCTTCCCACTCAGAAGTCTTGTCTGATGCTGTAAATGATGACAAGTTCCATACATGGGTGATTGACCCTCCAGCATTAAAAAAGTATCTTGCCGCGTCTGATGATGCAAAAGTAAATTTGCATTCATGAATAGTGTTTGTGGTCCAATCTCCTGAGAATGTTCTGTTAATTGAGTTAGGATTGGATGATGCTGTGACATTGGCTCCTGCCACTGTGTATCTAGCATTTGTAACTGTGGTAATATCAGCACCTAGATTTGCTAAAATAGCCACTGTGTCTCCACCTGAAAGTGATCCAGATGAATTGTTAATACTTGTACCTTGGTGATCTGCAATTGATTTTAATCTGTCTTGCAAAGTGTTCCACTGTGCCGCTGTAATGGCATTACCTGCACTTACAGCTGAAATTGTGTTAGTTTGTCCGTAACCTTTAGTGCCGTTTCCATTACCCCAGATGCCATTAATGTTGTTCGTAGCATCATTGGCAAAATCATTATACTCATTATCTAGTATAGTATCACCAGCAGTGTAACCCATTAATTTTTACCTACCACAACTTCTATCGTTTTGATTCCATCATCTGTGCTAGATTCTAATGCTCTGCCTATTACTGCCTGGATTGCGTATCCATCTCCAGCTGCCTGAGCAACGCCATCTGTGTTAGATGAAACAAGTCTCTGTCCTTTTGTTACAGCACCTATGACTTTGCAAGGAACACGACCTGATAAAGCAACGTAAGGATGTGAACTATCTGAACCAGCATCAGCATTCATTTTGTATGCTGGATCTGTTGATATAACTCCAAATACTTCTTGATCATTTTCTTCTGTTGTTTTTGTGATTTCTTTTTCACCGCCAATTTTTACAACATCTCCTGACTCCATAGCACTGTCAGCTTCATATCTCTCAGCAAGGTCAGAATATTGTGCGGCAGTGGATGTAGCATGTAGAGTGGCATAGCCAACAATACTGACATCGCCTGCTGTTGTGCCATCTTCATTTGTTGTAACAAGTGCAAACTCATCTGCAGACTCATCCCAAATAAATGCAACATTTTGATTTATGCCTCTATCAAATACAAGACCAATATCTCTATCACTGATCGATGCCGCATTTTTGTTTAATATCATAAGTGGATCTTCAACCACCATGTTTGTTGTGTTCAATGTAGTTGTTGTACCGCTTACAGTTAAGTCACCTGATATTGTTAAGTTAGTTACAGTTGCTGATGCATCCGATCCAGTCAGTGTTAATACTGCTGTGTCGACTCCACCATCATTTACATTAAAAATAATATTTCCATCTGTAGTAACATTTTTAAATGTTGTGTTTGCTCCAGATTGTGTAACTGTTAAATCGCCATCTGCTCCTATAATCAAAGGTGAGTCAGAAGCTATAGTTACTGTACCTGTGGTTGTGTCTGAAGCATCTGATCTAAAATAGTTTGCGGCAACAACTCCACCCAATGCATCTGAGTCAGTTGCTGTGCCTTGGAACTTGTTGCTTGTAATTTGTGTTCCTAATGTAAGTCCTTTTTTAATTGTAGCATATCCTGATACAGCAATCTGTGGTGTGAATTCAACCGATGATGCCATTGCAACAATTGAATCTGATACAACTAGTTGTGTAACAATTCTATCAGTACCTGTAGTATCAGTAATTGATTTTACAATGGCTCCTGATGTTCCTGATCCTGCTGTTGCTTGTGGTCCAACCAATACCCAAGCAGTGCCTGAATACACATAAACTTGTCCGTTGACTGAATCATACCATAAATCACCTTGTGATCCTGTTGTAGGTGATGTGGCAGAAATAATTGCTCCTGATACTGCCTTGAATGCTGTTCCATTATAAACTTCAACCTGTGCTGTCGAAGTGTTGTAATACATTTGTCCAGTCAAAGGATTTGTAGGTGAAGTTGAATTAGCAAAATTTTCTAAAAGTTTTACTGTATTTTCATTTAAGATTTCACCATACCCTGCATAGTTTTTTCCTATGAGTTGTAAACTGGTTGAGGTATCTAAAGTACCATCTGCTATTGTAGCTAGTACTGATCCGTCTGTTTTGTTAATTGTATATGCCATGATCTATTAATATTTATACATTCGATTTTTAGTCGAAATCAACCGCTTTCTTTGCCTTTTCCGTTGCTTCTTCTTCTGTTTCATAATGATAAGCATCTGACTCTAAGTAAGTCTTCTTTTTAAGTTTACTTGCTTCAACTACGTCCTTGATATGTGTCATCATGTCTGCAAATTCAGGAGTGTTAGGCATATCACTTTTGTCTAACATATCCATCATTATGTTTAATTGTTTGTGCAAAGGATATTTTGATTCAATATTTTCAGTGGTTTGTGCATTTACAACTGATTCGTTCAGCATAGGTTTTTCATCACAAGCTTTGACTGATCCAGTGTCATAGTCTCCATCATAAAAATCTAGTATTGGATCTATTTCAACATCTTTAAATTTAAATTTGCTTAGATCTAACATGCCATTGTCCGCAGGTTTTTCACCTAACAGAATGCCTGTTTTTGCATTGAACATTAATGTCATTTGTTGCTTGGCCATTGTGCTGTTATTTATTCGTATAAAAGACAGAGGCTATACTTTGTTGGCTCATGATCACCAATCGTTGTGACTTCATGATACAGTCCAATGTCCATATCCAGCAAACTGCCTACCTTTTCCTGTATGAAATGTTGATTATCATGTTCATCATACCAACAAAAATGTGGTTCTCCAGCAGTCAAATACACTAATTTAAACTTCCAATATAGTCCTTGGGCATCACAATGTTTGACTAGATAATCTCCTGGTTCATATTTGTTCAATACCAATTGTGTACAGTGTTTGCGATCATGGGGTATTGTTTCAAATATTACATCAGCAAATGGATCATGCACATGAATGAACCAAGATGAAAATTGACTGATTGGACCGCCAGGCTTTGCCTGATGATATTTGCGTGTGCCTTTTTCACGCCTTGTGAAATCTCCATGCTGTATTGCATGGTCAAGTATATGTTCAGCATTACCCAAGTAATTTTCAATGAGTGTAGGAGCCTGAATAGGCATTTTTTATCCTGAAGTGTATGCCCAGTTAGAAGCACCACGTGTGAATATTAAGTCATTATTTCTTGTGTGGTTCAGTGTCGTGGTTGTGGTTGTTGCTACTGAATTCCTTGAATCACCAATTGCCGCCACATAGTTGGATGATGAAGATGAAGAAGCAGTGATGCTTACACCAGCTATTCTTGCTTTAGTGCCTGATGCCGCATTTGGAGCCAATGTGTCTAATAGTGAGGCAATGTTTGCATTTGACAATCCTGTTGTATTCAATGAGAAAAATAAATCAGTTGATATTGTTGCAATCTGTGTTGCCACATATGCTTTGATAGATTGTTGAGTGGCTAATGCAGTGGCAGAATCGGAATCAAAAGCATCTTCATCTAGTATTTGACTCACTGTGGTCGTTCCTCCGACTGTGAAGTTGTCTGCAACAGTTAATGCTCCCGAAACTCTTAATCCTTCATCAATTTGTACAGCACCTGAATCGTTTGCTCTGATTGGACCACCTAATTCAATTCCATTGTTGATTGTAATAAATGTTGAATCATCAGAACTTATTGTTTCTACAACAAGGTCACCTTCTATGCTCATGCCATCTTGCACTGTGATTAATGTAGAGTCTGTGCTTTTTAATATTGACGTGTCAGTGGTAGTAACAGTGATACTTGCTCCTGTGATGGTACCAGTAGTTTCTAAATTTTCATTATCAAAGTCTATCCCGCCACTTGAATTTACTATTGTGTTTCCGCTGATTGTAGTGTTCCCAGCTATCACTCCGGCAGTTCCTGTGACTGTGCCTTGAGATAAAATGTTTCCACTGGATGCTGTAATCGAAGCTTTCACAGTTGAATCTGATGAACTTGCTTCAACAATTATGTCATCGTTACTTGTTACCCCTGTTGTTGTAATTGGATTTCCGTTGTTGTTGATTGGTCCGAACCCATTCACTATATTTCCTACTGATAAATCTCCTACTTGTGTCAATGAAGATGCTGTCACTCCTGATCCCAAAGTGGTAGCATTTAGAACAGATGTACCATTAACACTGAACACTTTGCCTGTTGCAACAGATAGACCTGAAGATGACTCCAAGTATCCACCATCCGAACCTGTGACCAGTAATGTGACATCAGCTGATGCACTGCCACCTTCTATATCCAGTCCTGCATTTTGGTTAGATGCTCTTGGACTTGCATCATTTACTACTAATTTAGAATCAGCAAATGACGATGATGATCCAGTAGTAACTAGGTTGCCATCTACTTGTAAGTTTCCATAAACTCTCAAATCCGCAGAATTTGTTACTTCAACAGCATTAACTAGCACTGATGATTGATTCACTCTGAAAAAGATTGAGTCAAAGTTGTTGTTTTGAATAATGACATTGTTTGAATCAATAAACATTTGTCCTTCACTGTTAGCACCAAAAGATAAACCTTGATTATTCGTAATTGACAATGTACCACTCATGGTTGAATTGTCTGTGGTATTGATGTAATCGGCAGCTGGTGAACCGCCAAGTTCTAAAGCATTTTGAGCCGTACCGTGTAATCTGAATGTGGTTGAATCTGTGTCTGTGTAAAATGTTAATCCTTTTTGTATTGTGGCAGAATCAAATCCTGTTGGAGTTGATGCCAATGTTCTTTCAGTTGCTGATAATATTCCTACTCGCGTGCCATCTTGATACAGGCTTACAACATTTGCTGTGCCACCTCCTGATAAATTTTCTTCATCGACTAACCATCCTGACTTACCATCACCTGTTTTGTAAATCGGTCCAATCAGATCCCAATTGGTTCCATCATACATGTATAACTGATCATTAGTAATATGATTCCATAAATCTCCTGTCTTTACACCATCAGTTGGAGCAGTTGCTGAGTTGCGTGTTGCACCTATGGCAACAAAGTTTGATCCATCGTAAACTTTAAGTTTCAATCCAGTAACATCATACCATAATTCTCCTCTAACAGGATTTGTTGGTGCTGAAGTACTTGCTGAATTCTCTAACAATTTAACAAGATTTTCGTTGAATGCTTGACCGTATGACTGGTAATTTCTTCCAATCAGTTGCAATGATGTATCATTATTCAATACTCCATCTTCTACTTGTGCAACAATAGTACCATCAGTTTTGTTTATTGTGTATGCCATATAATGTATTTAACTGTTTTGTTTCATCAGGGTTTAACTAAAGGTTATTGTAACTTTTCCAGCAGTGCCATTGCCACCTTCCCAATAAGGAGTGCTGTAAACAATAGAATCTCTGTCACGTGCACCACCACCTCCGCCACCTGCACCATTTCCTGATGCATCTTTACCTGACGAATTTCCAGTTGATACTGAACCACCTAAGTTTCCACCTCCATCTCCACCTGTGCCCAAACTATTTGCCGAACTTGCTCCTGCACCTCCTGTTTGATTAGCACTACCTCCTTGGTTATCACTACCATTAGAGCCAGTGCTACCAGTTGTGTATGTTGGACCACTTGGACCTGAAGTTGATCCTCCTGCACCACCGGCGCCAAACATACCTGGAGCAAATCCTGTTTTTGCTGAGGCTCCTACAAGACCACCAAGGGCCAAATATGTTCCATCGGGTGTAATTAATTGTGAAGCACCGCCACCTGATCCTGTCGGTGGTGAATTTCCTCTGGCAGCTGTTGGAGCACCTTGTCCACCACCGCCAACTATAATTGTTAAATCTTGATAAGGACGTACAGATATATTTCCTGTGATGTTTCCGCCTGCACCTCCGCCACCTCCGCCTCCACCAGAGCCAAGTTCGTTACCATTGCCGCCACCGCCTCCACCAGCTTGTACTACAATCGCAAGTTGATAGATGCCAGATGGTACTGTAAATGTGTGTTGTCCAACTGTGGTGAATGTTTCAGTGCCTGAGTTTGAAAATAGTGGTTCCCAATCTCCACCTTCTTTGATAAAAATTTGACCAGCACGTTTCCAGTTGCCGTTCTTTTTTACATAAACTTCTTCTGTGTTGTGGATTGTTCCGTCACTCTTAACATATAACTTTGATGTCATATGTTACACCCTATACCAAATGTCTCCGTCAGATCCACCTGATGGCGCACTTGTTGATACTGTTCTTGTGCCAGTAGCATTTGATCCAACTGTGATAGAATTTACTTGGCCTGTTAAATTTCCTGTGAATCCTGTTTGTGTTGTGATCCTACCACTGACATTTACACCTTCGTTTATCTGTATAGCAGAAGAATCTGTAGATTGTATTATATTCACATCCAATGTTGGTACCGTGATTGTTGTAGTGCCAGTAATTGCACCAGTCACAGCAAGTGTTGATCCGTCAAATTCTAAATTGGATTCTGCATTCAGGGCCGAAGTACTTACGGCAGTAACAATTCTGTTGTTCGCACCGTTGCTTACAGATATTGTTCCTGTAAGGTTTGATCCGTCTCCTTTGTAAGCTGTGGCTGTCACTGTGCCTTTGACATTAAGACCATCTTCAACAGTGACTTCTGTTGAATCAGATGATGATATTGTGTTTACATTCAATGTATCATTTATCTGTACCGCAGTTGAATCAGATGATGAAATTTCGTTCACAGTGATATTATCATCCAATGCAATATTGACTGTGTTGGATCCTGCTGTTACCGATGTGGTTACGCTGTTTCCTCCAGCAAATACTAACTCTTCTGTTTTTGTGACAATGGATCCTGTGTTAGAAGACAGATCACTAAACTCCAGTGTGCCGCCACCTATTTGATTATCCACATATGCTTTGATTGATTGTTGTGTAGCAAGTTTTGTTGCACTGTTTGAGGACATATCATCCTCGTCTTTGATTCCTGTTACTGTGGCTCCGTCTCCCGCAATAGTAAAATCTTCATCTGTGACTAGTGATCCATTTACTGTGAGAGCACCACTCACATTCAAAGCGTCTTGTACTTGAATAGCAGTAGAACTTGAACTGGAAATTGTTTCAGTGTCTATATTATTAATTTGTACTGCTGTCGAATCAAAGGATGTAATATCTCTTGTGTTCACTGTTGGTGCAGACACAGTGCCAGACACATTTAAAGTGTCATTGATCTGAATTGCTGTGGAGTCTGTTGATGCAATAGTGTTGACATTCAACGTGTCATTAATTTGTAATCCAGTTGAATCAGAAGATTCAATTTGATTCACTTGCAACACATCATTTATTTTGATTGATGCTGAATCTGTTGCTGATATTTCACTTATGATAATATGATCTCTTGTGGCTATGGACAAAGTGTCACCACTCACACTGGTTGTGATGTTACTGCCTCCAGCAAATTGAAATGTTTCACCAATGTTAATACCTGTGCCTGTTGAATCATCACCAACTATGGTGAAAGCATCACCGCCTGCTGTGGCAATGTTGATAAATTCTGTGCCAGAATATAATTTTAATTTTGCATTGGTTGTATCATACCATAATTCACCTGTTAATGGAGCCGTAGGTGCTGTGCCAGATGAAGAATTTTCTAAAAGTTTTACTAAATTTTCGTTTATTCTTTCACCATAATTTTGAAATAATTTTCCAGGAAGTGATACAGAACTGGTTGTGTCTAATTGGCCGTCTTGTATAACTGCGAGTATTGTTCCATCTGTTTTGTTGATTGTGTATGCCATCGTGTGTATTTAATTAAAATTACACGTCTACGAAATTAGTCAAACTCTGTATTCTGATTGTATAATCTATCTGTATCAATCTGTTTAAAGATTTTTGTACAGGGTGGAATATAACATGAGTCAACAAATTTCCCGTGCCTGCTGTTCCTTCCCATGAAAACAATCCTATTTCATCAAATACAAAGGTATCGTTCACGTTGGTTGTGTTATCAAAAGCACTTTGCCCTGCAGGCTCACCAAAATCTAAAAGTGCTGTCACAATGACATCTGTATATGTTGTGCCGTTCACGTGTGCTGTGGTGATTTTATTTCTTGCTGTGTCTGTGTTCAATGATGAAGTATCATTTACACTTTTGAAATATGTTTTGTTGTACAAATTGGCATTGTCTCCTGAAGAGTTTGGAGTCAAATATGTGATTACGCCGGTAGAGTCCACAGTTGTACCACCATTACCAAAATGCATTTCTTCTATGAATCCTGTGGTTCTATTTGCTATGCTTTTTGCCAGTGCAACAGAGAAGTTTTCATAGTGAATTGCATTCTTTTTGTCTACATACACATCGCCTGAATTTGGGTCAAAAATTTTGATATGACCTTCTATGTTTACACCTTGTGTTTCGTCGGTTGATTTCACTGATTCTTCCTGTGTTTGTGATTGTGTTTGTAATTTCTCTGTCATGTATTTTATTATTTATGGCGACGATATCCAGCAAACCAAGGTTTGCGATATTGGTAAATAAATGTATATGACAACTCAGGTACAGTTTAGACGAGGCACAACATCTCAGCACAATTCTTTCACAGGTGCTGTAGGCGAAGTCACTGTAGACACGGATTTAGACACTCTAAGAGTGCATGATGGTGCTGTTGCAGGCGGAACTAGAATTGCAAAATTTACAGATATCGCGGCGGCAACAATAGATATTTCAGACTCAAGTTCTAACACAGTAAGTTTGGCTCCTGGAGCAGGTGATATTACTTTTATAGGTAATGATATCACTACGTCAGCGGCTGGAAACACCATGACATTTACCTTGAACAGAAGTATTAGTGTTGACGAAATTTCTGCTCAAGATTCAAGTGCTGTCACAATCAACAATCCACTAAATGTAAGCACAATACAATCAACAGATTCAACAGGCATTACCATAAACGACGATTTGCATTTAGCAGGTACATTACGAGCAGAAGATTCAGGCACAATCAGTGTTGATGGAGGAATGGCAATATCGGGTGCAATAGCATCTGGAGCCATTACATCATCAGGAGCAATCACGTCCGGTGGAGTTGTTACAGGAACAGGATTTACTATTGGGTCAGCGGCTATAAACGAAGCAGAACTAGAAACAATCGACGGTGTAACAGCAGGTACGGTGGCGGCGTCAAAAGCAGTGGTAGTTGATGCCAACAAAGATGCATCATCATTTAGAAATCTTACAGCTACAGGCGCAATAACCAGTGGAACATTTGTGATTGGTTCTGCAGACATTGACGAAACTGATTTAGAAAAAATTGACGGTATAACAAACGGAGCAGGTGCGGCCAACAAAGCATTGGTACTTGATGGTTCTGCAAACGTGGCATCAGGCCTGGCTGCCTTGACAGCAAGTGGCGTGGTGACAGCGGCAGGCTTTACCATCGGATCAGCAGTAATAGATGAAACTGATTTAGAAAAAATAGATGGCATAACAAACGGCACAGCGGCTGCCAACAAGGCACTAGTTGCTGATGCTAATATTGATATAGGCACTATAAGAAATTTAAGTATGACCGGCAACATGGATATCGGTGGCGATTTACAACTGGACGGAAACTTAACAGTGTCAGGCACTACAAATTCTGTGAACACAACCACACTAGAAGTGGCTGATGCATTATTAGAATTAAACAAAAACAATTCAGGTGGTGCTGATATAGACGGTGGAATATTAATACAACGTGGGTCAGCAGGAAACAATGCGGCATTTTATTGGAATGAAGGCGATGACAAATTTAAAGCAGTGCTTACTAACTCGGCAGGTACAGCAACAGCAGTAACAGATAGTTCACAAGCTACAATAGTTGCAACCATCGAAGGTACTTCCGTGACCGGTACTACTGTGGTTGGTGGTACAACAACTATTACCGCGGCAACTATTACAAACAGTACAGGTGCTATTAGTTTCGGCAATGAAAATTTAACAACCACAGGTACAATAAATGGTGGTGCGATTACTGGCACAGGATTTGTTATCGGGTCGGCCTCAATGAATGAAGCTGATCTAGAAAAAATAGATGGAATCACAGATGGTACAATAGCTGCCAACAAAGCAGTTGTTGTTGATAGTAACAAAGATGCTTCATCATTCAGAAACCTACAATGGAGTGGTACTGGTACTGGTGATGTCACTGGAGACCTAACAGGAAATGCAGACACAGCTACAGTGTTAGCCACTTCAAGAAACTTTTCTATCACAGGTGACGTCACAGCGGCTAACGTAGGATTTACTGGTTCAGGCAACGTTGCCTTGAGTGCTGGTAGTGTTGTAGCAACTACTGTAAAAACACAGTCAAGAGCGACCGATGCGGCACACTTTCTTACATTTGTTACAGATAACAATGGATCAGCCACAGCAGAATCTTTGTTTACTGATGCTGGCATACAATACAATCCAAGTTCAAACATATTGAGTACAACGGCAACTGCCGCACAATATTCTGACTTGGCTGAGAAATATGTTGCTGACAATCCGTACGAGCCAGGCACAGTGATAATATTCGGCGGAGACAATGAAGTCACAACAACAGAAGTATCACATGATCCTAGAGTGGCAGGTGTGGTATCCACAGCACCAGGCTTTATCATGAATGAATCATGTGAAGGTGCTCATGTTGTTGATTTGGCACTTACTGGACGTGTGCCATGTAAAGTGAAAGGCGTAGTTTCTAAAGGCGATTTAATTGTGTCATCAAATATTGCAGGCGTAGGCACAAAACTTAATTCTGCATCATATCAAGTTGGCTGTATAATCGGTAAAGCACTTGAATCAAAAGACACTGCTGACGTAGGTGTTATTGAAGTTGTAGTTGGCAGACTTTAATTTTTTTCTTAAATTTTTATAGCAATGATAAATCAGCAGGTGATGCCTGTAGGAATGATGCTTGAGGTGTTGTTGATTGTTGCAGTCCCAATCCATTTGATGCCGTTGATGCACCAGCTGTATACCAAACTGATCCAGTTTTCCTTGAAATCCTAATAGTCAATCCATTGCCAGGAGCAGTTGTAAATGTTATTCCTGCAGTTGAATCTCCACCTATAGTGAATTCTTTAGTCGCTGTACCACCAACTTGAACCACCAATTCATTTGCATCTGTTGGTGTAAATGACGTTCCGTAGAATACTGTTGAACCGTCACCTGTGTGTACTTCAGATGTAGTTGTATCTTCATAACCTGAAATAGATTGATGTTTAGATCCATCTACAACCACTGATCCTCCTGCATGATGCTTGACTCCTGTGCCTAATGTTCCTCTTACTAATCGTGAAATCACATTGCCATCTTTTTCAAAATAGTTAATTCTTTCTGTGCCGATAAACACCACACCAGGAGCATTATTTTCAGTGTCTGGTTCTGGCAGAGCAGTGCCATCAGTCACTGTCATTGTTGCATCAGATACACCAAGATCTAACACAAGTCTTGTCGAAGCTGCTTTGGACAATCTTCTGTAATGTGTTCTGTTAAGAATGTCTTTGAATACTCGATATCCCATAGGTTCTTTTCTTTGTGGACCAGTAATGTATGTGACCGATATAGTGTCGCTGATATCCAGAGCATTTCTTGGCAGGAATAATTTTTTTCCTTCTAATCTATAATCCACGTTTGCAGTCAAATACCCTTTGTTTTTTCCTACAAACAGATAATCTGTGTTTAATGGTGTCGATGCTAATTCATAAACTTTTTCTTGTATGTCTATAATTTGCGTACTTTGTAGGATCGATCCAAAGTCTTCTGGATCAGTGTTGGCCGCAGTAAGGTCACCATAATCAATATCAGAGGCAGTGGTTGCTCCTTGTACTTGTCCAAAGTCTGTGATTACATCAATTAATGATCCAGTTGATCCTGAGAACACTTCTGTACGCATAGTCATTTGATCATGATTGTTAAATGTGGTCACAATAATTTTTTCATTGTGCATTGTACTTCCATCTGACCAATCGCCGTGCAGTGTAAGTTTTCCATCTAAGTCAACTGTATAATCCATACCTAACAGTAGCACTATGGCAAGACTATCACTGCTTGTTGGTGCTGTGTTAAAGTTTACTATTCCTTTGTTTTGTGCATTAAATTGAAGTTGATATTCAGCCAAAGATAATTTGACTCCATTTTTGTATACTTCAATGTTGCTTGGTGTTGCCAAAGCACTAGCAACAGGTTCATCTGGCAACAAGTAAGTAGTACTTGTGTCATCACCTGTGTAGTATTTTACTTGTGGCGGTGTTAACTTGTATCGACCAGTACCATTATTATCTCCGCTTACTCCTTCAACAAAAACTTTATGATGGAATGGACCAAACGCTCCCGGAAGTGTTGTTAGTTGTATTTTAATTTCTGTAGAGTCTGTTGGAATAGTGTATTCTGTTTGATCTACTTCTGAAAATGCTTTTGTAGATGCTGGTAAATCAAATGCATACACATCTATAATAGCATCATCGGCAGGAGCAGAAGAAAATGTTACAGTTGTTGTTCTTGCATTTGATGTCTGTGATATTGTGTGCGATGTTTTTACTCCATTCACCAACACGTAAGTTTGTTTTGTCAAATGGAATGCAACATTAACATCAAACGCTGTGGTGGACCCATCTGCTTCAACTTGAAACTTGCCTAATAGGTCATCAGTTGATACACCAATTACAACAATTTTTATTATTGCATTTATTTCTGGTGCTGTTGTGAATGTAATAGTTTGTGCTTTATAATCCACAGTGTAATCAGTAGTTTGTGCTTTGAAGTGATCATTAATGAACACTCTGATTCCATCTAAAGCTTTTGGTTCTGGAATTGCAAATGATACTGTTGATCCATCACCATAATAATTTCTCTTTTGTATAATACTTGCTCCATCAGTTGACCTTGTAAACACTTTCATATCCATCGTGTCATACACTCCACCTGGTAGTACTTCTTCTGGTGCATGAGCTGAATACTCAGAAATAAATGCGTCACCTACAACATTGATATCTTCTGGCCGCATTCCTAAATTTGTTGTGAATGTTTTCGAGTCTACAACCAAATCCAAATCAGTTAATGTATCAGCATCGGCATTTGGATCATCAGTAGCTTTGTCATATGCTAACACATCAAAGTTTGCTTCATCGTATCCTTCACCAGCTTGGAATGTAGTGGAACGTAATCTGGTTCCTGGATATTCTAATCCAGTCATTAGTTGTGCGTATGCATTTATTGTGGTTGAACCATCTCCTATCAAACCAGGCATGTTAGTCGTTGGTTCATAGAACGCATGAATTCTGTCAGCCGCTGTCCATAGTGCTAAAGCTTGATAGCGATTTGCTGTTGACGAATCATTGTTATTTGTGGAGTCGTCTAGTAACACATCATCATCAAATTTTTCTCCGGATTTAAATGAATATATTGCACGGTATATTTCATTTTCATATCTGATGTTGTCGCCTTTAGCAAACACTGTGTCTCTAGTCCATGTTTTTATACCTGGTGAACCATCTGCAAGTGCATGATTGCCTGCTACTCTATCAAACTTAATTGTTTCATTAAGTTTTCTTGTTTTGTTGTTTGTCAACACCGCACGTATTTTTGCTTCTTCCGTTACGCCTCCGCCACCGCCTGTCAAGGTAATTGTTGGGTTGGACGAATAACCTGTTCCTTGCGTAACAACTTGCACACTAACAATGGCTCCATTTTGAATACTT
>Ga0208666_1000030_pt1 | contig 55149 bp, 67 predicted proteins | sample 5B_taG_FD_184078 | JGI IMG/M metagenome (GOLD analysis project Ga0208666, IMG submission 184078) | Marine viral communities from the Subarctic Pacific Ocean - 5B_ETSP_OMZ_AT15132_CsCl metaG (SPAdes) (version 2) | ecosystem: Environmental > Aquatic > Marine > Oceanic | place: Pacific Ocean...
TAGAGGGATTCTTTGATTTACATGGGAACCCGATAACTGTAGACCCCTCATCACCTATACAAACACTTGATGGTGAGATGATGACTATGGGCTCTAAGAGCTTCTTAAAGAATGAGAGGGATGCCGTTAAGCATGATGCTAGGGAGATGAATGAGATAGTTCGCCAGTTCCCGTTCACTACTGATGAGGCGTTCAGAGATAGTATAGAGGGTAGCCTTTTTAACATTGGGAAGATATACGAGCAGATGGAATACAACGATGCATTGTTCCCTAGTCCTGTTGTTGTTGGAAACTTCCAATGGGCTAACGGTGTGAAGGACACGAAGGTTATATTCAATCCAGACCCTAATGGTAGATGGAGAATCTGTTGGACCCCATCTCAGGAAGACAGGAGTGTGATGAAGACTCAAGGAAGTAAGAGGGTTCCACCGAATCCTAACATTGGATGTGGGGGAGTAGATAGCTATGACCTTGACGCTACAGTTGACGGTAGGTCATCAAAAGGTGCGTGCCACATTTACAATAAGTTTAATCTTGATGGTGCTTCAAACATGTTCGTTGCTGAGTATGCGAGTAGACCACCTATGGCTAGTATCTTCTATGAAGATGTTCTGATGGCAGCAGTCTTCTATGGCTATCCACTACTGATTGAGAACAACAAGTATGGTATCGTAAGGTACTTTGAATCAAGGGGTTACGATGGTTATGTGATGGATAGACCAGCTCATCTTAGCTCCTCTAAAAATCAAATGACCGTAAAGACTAAGGGCATACCATCCAACTCTCAAGACGTAATACAAGCTCATGCCTCAGCGATTGAGGACTACATACACAACCATGTTGGTTCAGATGACGAGGGGAATCCAGGTAGGATGCACTTCAATAGAACGCTAGAAGACTGGATAGGGTTTAAGATAGATAACAGGACTAAGTTTGACCTTACCATTAGCTCTGGCTTGGCTTTGTTGGCTGCCCAAAAGGTTAAGAAAAAGAAGAAGGTTGCTAACTTTGAAGAGAAGGTTTTCTTCCGAAGATATAAGTAATCTGAAACCCGACAATGTATTGCTATATTTGCAAGTGAGCTCCAATCTATACAATGAGTTATAAAAGCAAAAATACGAATAAGGCAGGATTCCCAGACCCGTTTGCTTCACCAGTGGAAAAAATGAGCCAAAGCTATGGCTTGCAATTTGCAAAGGCGATAGAAGCGCAATGGGGAAAGGGGGAGGATAGCTCCAGCCTATACAGCCGAAGAAGACACGAATTCGAAAAGAGTCGTGATTACGCTAACGGGACACAAGACACCAGTATCTATAAACAGATTCTGAACTCTCTTGACCCAAACAATGGTGATGGTACACTACTGAACCTCGACTGGAGTCCAGTACCTATCGTCCCTAAGTTTGTTAAGGTAGTTGTTAACAGAGTCTTGTCAAGAAAGCCATACCCAAAGGTAGAGGCTATAGACCCTATTAGCAAGCAAGAGAAGGATGCAAGAAAGGCTGAGATAGAATCATCTATTGGTGATAAGGAATTATTGATGGAAGCTAAGGCTCTTGGTCTTACACCAAACATAGACCCAGACTCTTTACCAGATACCACCGAGGAGGCTGAAATCTTCATGGACCAAAACGTCAAGACTAGCTCAGAGATTGCTGCTCAGTTGGCAACATCCTTGACGTTGGACTGGAATGATTTTGACCAAGACATATTCAGACGTAATGTTGAAGACTTAGTGGTATGCGGTATGGGTGTTGTTAAAAGAGATAACGACCCTAACTATGGAATCGTAACTAGGTATATAGACCCAGCAAACTTCATTCATAGTTACACTGAGGACCCAAACTTAAGCGATATAGTTTATGCTGGTCATGTTTCTAGGATTAGCATTCAGGAGTTGAAGAGAAGAGCTGGGGACCAAATCTCAGAACAGAAGTATGAAGAGATAGCAAAGGCTGTGATGCATAAGAGTTATAATGACTCAAAGGCGTTTGGCAAGAGAGACTACTCTACTAGCTCTGGAAGCTTTAAGCATGGATATGACACTTATTTAGTTGACGTTATGGACTTTGAGTTCTTAACAGTTGACTGTGTATATTATGAAAGTAAAGAGTCTCAGTATGGTAATATGGGATTCTACTTCAAGGGTTCTGAGTACAAGGAGTCACCAAACTCTGTGTACGAGAGAGAGCCAGTAAAGATGGAGAATCAGATGGTGTACTCTGGTAGCTTTATTATAGGCTACAACTGTCTGTTTAACTATGGTCTTCAGTCAAACATGCCTAAGAATATACACGACTTAACTAAGACTAAGATGTCTTATAGTGTGTCTTGTACTAACATGAGAAGAATGATGCCTAAGTCTTTAGTGAGTGGTGTCATTGGTTTTGCTGACCAACTTCAACTTACTCACTTGAAGATACAACAGGCGATTGCTAAGGCGAAGCCTGACGGTATATTGGTTGACATCGAGGGGCTGGAGAACGTACAGCTCGGTAGAGGTGGTGAACTACAACCACTAGATATTCAAGACATTTACGAACAAACGGGTGTCTTCTACTATAGAAGTAAAAACCCAGAGGGTGGATTCCAGAATCCTCCTATACGTTCTATTGAGAATAATATTAGAAACATCAACGAGTACATTGGATTGTACAACCACTACCTCAGAATGATTCGTGACACTACGGGAATCAATGAGGTCATGGATGCATCTACACCTAAGGGTGATGCTCTTGTTGGTGTAAGGCAGCAGGCACTTGCCGCTGGTAACAACGCCCTTTACGATATAACAAATGCCAGCTTAATTATTTACAAGAAGGTTTGTTCTGACATTGTAAAATGTCTTCAGGTCATACCTACTGACTCTGTATTGTACAGGGTTTACAGTAAAGCTATTGGTGAGATGAGCATGGAAATTCTTAGCAGCTTTAACGAGATACCTATGTACAACTATGGTATTAGAGTTGTTAGAGATATGTCCGACGAGGATAGAATATTCCTAGAGCAAAACCTTCAAGCCTCGTTAGCACAAAAGGAGATAGACCTTGAGGATGCCATAGCTGTTAGGGAGGTTAAGGATATCGACCAAGCTCAAAGGCTACTTGCTATTAGGAGAAGGAAGAGAATGCAAATGCGTCAGCAGATGCAACAACAAAACATTCAGGCTCAGGCTCAAGCAAACTCTCAAGCGCAGCAGATGGCTGCTCAGATGGAAGTTCAGAAGATGCAGATGGAGGCTCAGATAGAGGCTCAGAAGTTGCAGATGAGAGGTCAGGTAGATGTTCAAGTTGCTGCCGCCCTTCACCAAATGAAGAAAGAGATTGAGATGATTCGTGCTCAAGCATCACTTGGATTCAAGACTGGTGAGCAAGAGTTCAAGGAGAAGATTGAAGTTCTTAAGGAAGACAGAAAAGACAACAGGGTACAGAAGCAAGCTGTTGAGCAGTCTAAACTTATAGCACAAAGAAAAGGAGAGCGTCCAGTTATGGAAGAACAGACTGACGCTAATACAGATATAGTAAATCAAATTCTAGGAGATGTCTAAAATAAATCTTGATATTTCAAAGCGTGTGGATATCACATGCAGAAAGGGAGATACCTTCAAACTATCTATTGATGTGACGGACTCCGCAGGAGCTGCTCTTAACCTTTCAGGTTACACCATTAAGATGGAGGTAAGAAATGCGTTAAACGCTGACGCTTCATATACTCATAGTGACACTGCGATTATACTCAGTACGGTAGCTAGTAGTGGTACTAAGCAACTAACAACCTCTCTCAATGATGGAGGTACTACTGGTCGCTTAGTAATTACTGGGAGTAACACCAACATGGCTGCTGCCGCAGCTGGTGAGTACGTTTATGATATTGAGGCATTAGTCAGCGGCGAGGCTACCACATGGCTTGCTGGAACATTCACTATAAACGATGATGTGAGCGTATAATGAATTTGACCCTAAACATATCTACTGGCAACACAGTAAAGCTAAACCTCCCAAGTCAACAAACCGTTCTTACAGCGGTGTCTACTGTCAACAACTTGACGGTTTCTTCAGTTGGTATACCAGGACCTGCTGGTCCAGCTGGTATACAAGATGTTGTTAGCGACACTACTCCTCAGTTAGGTGGTAATCTTGATGTTAACGGAAAGAAAATCACTAGCACTTCTAATGGAGACATTGATATCGAACCTAACGGAACAGGAGATGTGCTGCTAGGAAACTTCAAGTTTGATGCAGACCAATCTGTAGGTTCTGGACAGGATAATCACGTATTAACTTACGACAATAGCACTCAAAAGATTTCTTTAGAAGCTCCTACTGGGGTTGGTGGTTTAGCTAACATCGTTGAAGATACTACACCACAGCTAGGTGGAGACTTAGATGTAAACGGTAATGATATTGTAAGCACAGGGGGTGATGACATAATCATAACCCCTTCTGGCACTGGTGATGTTGTGCTAGGTAACTTTATGTTTGATGCAGACCAATCTGTTGGTGCAGGTCAAGACAATCATGTCCTTACGTATGATAACAGCACAGGAAAAATTTCCTTAGAAGCTTCTTCTGGAGGAGGAGGAGGAATTTCAAATTTAGTTGAAGATACTTCTCCTCAACTAGGCGGTGACTTAGATGTTCAAGCTAGTGAGATAAGCACAAGCACTTCCAACGGTAATGTAAAACTAAATCCTAACGGCACAGGTGTTGTAGAGATTAAAGGTGATGGAACTACCGATGGTACTGTTGGAACATTACAACTTAATTGTTCTAACAATAGTCATGGTGTAAAGATTGCATCCCCACCCCACAGTGCAGGCGCGAGTTATACTCTTACTCTTCCTGTTACAGATGGTAATGCTAATCAAATATTAACTACAGACGGAAGTGGTAATTTATCCTTTAAAACTTTACCACAAAGTATGTCATTTACTGCTGAAGCTCGTTTAGCTAACAATAGATATTACTTCGGAAGCCTTAGATATGGTTGGAATTATGTTGTTTGGAGTGGTAATGACAATGACATGCTTCTTCAACGTGCCTATGTTACAGGAGCTCATGTAGCTATAAATGATTATACAAAGGTTAGTGTAAAGGGTCAAGCTGGTAGTATGTACAGTGGTAGTGCAGGTGAAATTGAGTTCACTGTTTGGAAAGGAACTCCTCAATATGACACGGTAAGTAATGTGGCATGCACACAAATAGCTACTACAACCATTGATTTTGATAACGCAACGCAAGACGTATTTAAACAACTTAGTTTTGGTGCTACGGGACTAACAATAAATGAAGGGGATTACATTTTCTTAGCAGTAAGAGACCCAGATTATTCAGCAAGAGAAGACATTTTTATTGGAGCTACAATAACACTAAGCGACTAATATGAAAAAAGAAATAAACACAATTCCAGATAAATGGGAAGACATAGAGTTATTAGATGCTAATGCAACTAATGAGGAGATACTTGAAAGAATTAATATTGTTACAGAATACATCAACTTTCTGTACAAGGGGCAAATGGGTATTTAAAAATCAATGTAATATTCCCTGTATTTACCGTATAACTAAGTTACTTAACTTTGCAGGATATGTCTAAAGCAGCAGAGAAGGCAAAGAGATTAGGATTCAAGGGTGTTAACAAACCAAAGTTGACACGAAGCCATGCAACTAAAAAGGCTGCTGTTGTCAGCACGCTAGGTCCTGGTCAAGAGGATGGTGCTCTTATTAGGTTCGGTGACCAGAAGATGGGTAACAACTATAGCGCAAAAGCTAGGACCGCCTTCAAGAAAAGACATGCGAAAAATATTGCTAGAAAAGGGAGTGCAGCTTATTGGGCTAACAGATTCCTTTGGAAGGCAGGAGGAAATAAAAAGTCACCTCCAAAGTCACAAAAGAAAACATATAAATAAAATACAACTATGAGTAAAGAACTCGAACAAGCAATGGAAAATGCGGGATTCTCAATTAGCGATACCCCTCCAAACTTAGAACAAAATGATATTCAAGAAACTCAAGCAGAGCCTACTCCAGCTCCTATGGAAAGTGAAGGGGTGGTTGAACAAGCTACTGCTGAAGATACGCAGCCTGTTGATACAGGCGAAAACCAACCTGTTGAATCTGTTCAGCAGGAAGTAACACAAGAAACAACGTCCTCTGGATACGATGATGTAGATGTCGATTCTGAAGTCCTTCGTTATGTCAGCGAAAAGCTCGGCAGAGAAGTGACTGATTACGACTCTATAGTTCAAGCGTTTCAGAGTACACCCGCAGAAATAGATGAGCGAGTAGCCGCCATCAATGATTTCGTTTTAAAGACTGGTCGTTCGCCAGAAGATTGGTATAAGTACCAGCAGCTCAACCCATCCGAAATGGATGACATGACTGCGGTAAGAAACCAGATGGTGATTGAGCATGGAAACCTTACACCTGAGGAGGTAAGCCTCCTTATGTCTAACAAGTACAAGCTCGATGAAGAACGTCACGACGAGAACGATATTCAGATGTCTAAGCTACAACTCAAGCTTGATGCGGAAAAAGCACGTCAAAGCATATCCGATTTAAGAGACGACTATCAGTTGCCTGTTAATGAAGGTGCTGGAGAGGTGCAGTCCCCTATAACAGAGCAATGGGTGAACACTATGACTAATGAGGTCAAAGAGTTTGATGGTTTAGTCTTCGACCTTCCGAATGGCGAATTCACTTTCGGAGTTGATGACAACTATCGTAAATCTCTCATTAGTAAGAACACTCAAATCGAAAACTACTTCGATGATTACATCCATGATTCGGGTGATTGGAATTTTGAAAAGCTTAACGCTCACCGAGCTTTGGTAGACAATATTGACAGTATTGTTAATTCTGTTTATCGACAAGGTTTGAGTGATGGGCAAAGGAATGTAGTGGAGAAGGCTGCGAATGTGACCAATCAATCTCCACAAGCCAATCCGAGTCAAGGTGGTAATAATATCGCAGACCAGTTGAGAGCAGCTCTAGGTGGTAGAGGGACAACAACTTTTAATGTTTGATATAAAAAATAAGAAATCATGGCTATTTCAGCAAGTCAAAGTCAAGGTAATGCGGTAACTAACGCACCTGTAGGTGGAGTTAATAACGCATTCATGCTTGACGCACCAGTTGGCAAGTACGCTTCTTTAGGCGACTTGGCTTCAATCCTCGCACCAGATGTGAGAAAAGACCTCGTTAAAACTTTCGGAAACCAAGGTATCTCTGGTTTACTTGAGTTGATGGGGGCAACAAAATCAGTAGGTACTGCTGATGAAGTTACATATTACGAAGAGCAAAGATTACACCCAATTCAGCAAGTAAACAACGACTTGTCTCCAGGGGCAGCTATTGCTGCTGGAGCAACTCAAACATTTGCTGCTACAGTTGCTACTGCTGCTGGAACAAACACTGAGTTCGCGTTGAAACTGCGCGTAAACGATTTAGTTCTAGACAGCGCAGGTAAGGTTGCAATCGTTACTGCCGCAGACCGCGCCACAGGTGCTTTCACTATTAAGTCTTTAGATGGTGGAAACCTAGCTGCGGTTGCTGATAACGCTACAGCAAGTTTCCCTATCGTTGGTAACATGTACAAGCAAGGTAGTGACCAACCTTCTGAATTCTTTGAGTCAGGTGTGGTTAAGAGAACTAACCCTTTTGCTATTGTAAAAGAAAGCTACGAAGTGAGTGGTTCTAACGCAACTAACATCGGATACATTGATGTAGGTGGTGGAGACTACAGATGGTACATCAAAGGTGAAATGGACGCTCGTCAGAGATTCCTTGACGCTAGAGAGTTGACTCTTCTTATGGGAGAAACTACAAGTGTTCCTACTGGTATTGATGGTACTGAAGGTTACTTCGCTGCTGTTAAAGCAAGAGGTATTGTATCTGCTGAGGTTGCTTCACCAGCTGACACTTTCGATAGTGTTGATGACCTTGATAACGTCATCGCGCTTTTGGATAAGAACGGTGCAGCTCCTGAATATGCTGCTATGTTGAACAGTGCACTTTTCGCACAGATGAACAGCATGCCTGCTTCTGGTGGGGCTGGAAATCCTGTTACTTCTGGTGTTGCGGCTAACTTTGGAGCTTTCCAAAACAATCAAGATGCTGCTATCAACTTAGGGTTCCAAAGCTTTGCTAGAGGTGGATATACTTTCCACTTGAAGAAAATGCCTTTGTTGAACAGCCCTAACTTACTAGGTCACGCAAACGGTCAAAAAGTTGTTAAGGGGATGATGATTCCTTTGACTCAGGTTGTTGACCCACAGACTGGTAACAGAGCACCTGCATTGGAGTTGAACTACAAAGCTGCAAACGGATACAACAGAGAAATGGAACACTGGGTAACTGGTGGTGGAGTTCTTGGTTTCACAAACGCTACTGAGGATATCGCTAAGTTTCACTATCGTTCTGAGTGCTGCTTAATTACTAGAGCTGCTAACCAGCACGTATTGATTAAGTAATCTATTTTGTAATGAGGGGGAGGGAGTTTCTCTCCCCTCCATTACCTTTTTAATTAAATATTATACAATGGAAAAACAAGTAAAACGTGGTACTGGTACGCCACAAAAAAAAGCTACCACACAAAAATCTGCCCCACAAAAAAAGTCCACATTTAAAAGGACAATCCCTAACAGGGATAATCTCCCAAGGACGTATGAAGTTGTAAATGGGTGTAACTATATACTAAAAATTTCAAGTAAGAATGTCCAAGTGTTTGATAAGGACAGCGGTACTGTTAGAGCAATCAGATACGCACCGCTTGAAAGCTCAATCTATATGGATGAGCAGTCAGCAGTAGCGCGTGTTGAACACGTAATGTTTGAAAACAAATACCTAATAGCTCCAGTTACAAAACCTAATCTTATTGCCTTTTTAGATGCTCACCCAGATAATGTTGCAAATGGTGGAGGTAGTTTTAAGTTAGTTAACAAGGAGGAGAACTTCGAGCAAGACATTGAGTCTGAATTTAAGATTAGTGATGCAATCAGTATCATCAAGGCTAGACCTATTGATGAGTTGCTACCAGTTGCATTGGCTCTTAACATCAACACAAATCAAAAAGACCTAGCTATTAAGCACGCTTTAATAAAGATTGCAAAGTCTAATCCAGACAAGTTTTTGAGTACGCTTGATAGCCCTATGGTTAATGCACGCTCTGTTGTTTCTCAATCACTTGATTTCCAAATCATTGAGGATAGAAATGGTGCAGTAGTTTGGTTTGACACAGGAAAGATGATTGTGTCAATCCCTGTAGGTCAGGATGCTGTTGAGGTTTTGACTAGGTTCGTGATGACAGACAAAGGTTCTACAGTACTCTCAGAGCTTGAGAGACAGCTAGAAGCCATTGCCTAAACATACGACACTACACAGTATGAATATGAGGGGGTTTATAGCCCCCTCTCTTTTTCTGTATATTTGCGTAACAATCCCCAATCATGGCTAGTGTTCGAGAGGTATATAATGCATTAAGAGATATTGCTAACAAGGAGCAGAGAGGTTTCGTTACTCCCGTTGAGTTTAACGCCTTCGCGCCTATAGCACAGACTAACATCTTCAACAGGATGTTTACTAAGTTGGTTCAGTCAGAAAACCTAAGAAGAAGAGGCATAGACCCAGGTAGAGACAAGGCAACTGCAAAACAGATTAAAGAAGACTTATCAATCTTCTCCAAGACAGTGAGGCTCGAAAGAGATGCCACTACTAACAGATTCTCAAAACCAGATGACTTAGCTAAAATCATAAGCATGTCTACTCCTGGTAGAGTTCTTTATGGTACAAGTGTAGCAAAGCCCATTCACATTGAGTATGATGAAGATAAGTTTCATTATCTAATGGGTAGCACACTCAGCAAGCCAACCACCGAAAACCCTATTGCTTTTCTTGGGGAGCAGGACCTCACTGCATCCATAAGCAAGCAGGCAATAGAAATCTACCCAACAACATTGCGTGTGATTGACATAAGATATTACAAGCAGCCTGAGGGTTTAACTCCAGCCGATGGAAGAAGGAATGCTTCTTTGCCGAAGTTTGGGTTTACTACATCCAATAACAAAGAGGTTTATAGTAGTAATGCCAGTATTGACTTTGAGTTACCTGAGCACTATGTTCCTGAGTTGATTGAGGAGATGGCTAGACTAATTGGTGTAAATCTGCGAGACACCAGCATATATAACTTTGCAGAAAAAGAAATTCAAAAGCGTGGCTGATGGCTAGAAATCTAGTAACAATAGAAGATGTGGTAAACGACTTCATACTCACACTTGATTCAGATGATTACGTGAACAATGCTTCGGATGTAGTCATCAGGAATTTTGCACTTCGTGGTATTAGGGAGTTGGGCTTTGATATGCTTAAGAGGGTTAAATCACTTAAGCTTTCTATAGGCTCTAACGACACGTGTGAACTGCCAGACGATTTTGTATCTCTCGTAAAGATTGGTATTGTTGGTGCTGACGGAATGGTCAGAGTGTTTGGAGAGAATAAGAATATTAACTACTCACAGAAGTATAGCACAAGTGCTGATGGGACACCGATTGATTCGGATGGAGATGGTGTCAATGACAGGATTGATGACAAGGGCTCTACAACTCAGTCAAACATTTACGGAGATGTATCAGAGCTTATATTCAGCAACTACCTTTACAATAATCAAATGGGTCAAGTTTATGGATTAGGTGGTGGTCACTATGAAGGAAGCTACAGACTTAATCTAGACCAGAACAGAATCGAACTTACATCAGGAATTGGTTCTGAGGTCGTTATAGAGTATATAGCGGACGAAGCTCGTTCATCTAATCCTACAGTCCATGTAGAGGCAGAAGAGGCTCTCAGGAGCTTTATGTACTACAAGCTTGTGGAGAGAAAGACAAGTGTTCCAGCAATGGAAAAAAGAAGAGCTAGAGATGAGTATTACAACGAAAGACGTAAGGCTAACGCAAGACTGAAAGCATTCAGCAAAGAAGAAGCTCTTAAGACAATTAGAAAAAACTTTAAACAATCCCCTAAACACTAATGGCGATTGATAAGATTATACCCCAGTATCTCAACAAGGATGAGGATGAGAGACTCGTAAAGCCTATTGAGATGACCGATGCTTTGAATGTCCGCGTCTCACATGAGGCAAACGGGGAGCAAGGTATTGTAAAAAATGTAAAAGGGAATACGAAGATTGACCCTAGAACAACTGCCGACACTATACCTTCTCTTGGTGTAAATAGAGTCATTGGTAGTATTGGTTCTGATGCTGGTAAGTGTGTTTACTACTTCTTATTCAATAGTAAAGGCGGGCATGGGATATACAAATATTCTACATCTCTAGATAAATATGAAAAGGTTTACGAGAACCGTCACTTAAACTTTTCGGGTGACTCGTTCGTAAAGGCTGATATTGTATTTGACAAGAACGGAGACCACCTGTTGTACTTCACTGATGACAGGAATGAGCCTAGAAAGATTAATGCTACGAGAGCACTTAATGGAGGTTACAACGACAACATTAACTCAGCTACAAACAGTATTGTAGATAAGTACATCACTACGTGTAAGCAACCACCACAGACTCCAATCACGTTTGCATTCTCAACGGATGAAAGCGTTAGACAGAACAACCTGAAGGAGAACATCTTTCAGTTTGCATATCAGTACGTTTATGATGATGGTGAGGTGAGTGCTATATCTATGTACTCTAAGCTTGCTTTAAGCTCTTTGCACTTTGCATTCAATGCTCCTCAGAGAGACTTTGGTGCTGCTATAAACAATGTCCTAACACTCACCCTCACAAACTCAGATGGTCCCGTTTCTAAGATTCGTATTCTGGCTAGGAAGGGTAACGAGACATTCTTCTATAGGATAGGGGAGGTAAAAAACCAAGTTGGTACAGGCACTCAAGAATTTGTGTTCAAGAATGATGGTATTTACACTGCTGTATCATCTGAAGAAGTTAACAAGATATTCGATGGTGTGCCTAGACTTTCTAGAGCACAAACATTCACAAACAACAGATTAGTATACGGTAATTATCTTGAGGGGTTTGACAACCTAGAAGACACAAGCGTTCACGCATATCCAGTACATGGAAGGCATCCTGACAACTTAGAGCAAGTAGCTGGTATATCCAAGGGTCAAGTATTGAATCTTTCTTATGATGAAGGATTTTTTACCACCGCCAGCGGTTCAGGACAGGAAGCTGACCCGATAGGAAACTTTTTTAATTCATCAGTATTTCGAATTCCTGGTTTTACCAGTGAAAGTTCACTGAGGAGTAATTCATATGACGGACTTGGGGGCTATTCTTTTTCTATTGCAAATAACATAGGTGCTTTTTCATCAGACTATGCAGCAGGATTGAATGGAGAGGAAGCTTCAATTACGATGTTTAATCAAGGTTCTGGTACTACTGTTGAATTGGATTTATCAAATTTAGTAGGCGCAGACCTTGAGGGGATGACTTATAATCTTGGATTTTCTATTGATGCTAAAGAAATTTGCATTTCGGCTATACACCCAACAAATCCCCACCTGGGAAGTTCAAATAACAAATTTAGCTTTAATGCAACATTATCTGGTTCTGGATTCTCTGGGGATTTTACTTTGGGCTTGCTAAATGCAGGTGCTGCTGAATCTGTGTACTCTCCTAATAACAACTTTATAGGACCGTACAGCGATGTTGATTTGGAACCAGCGGATTTTAATTTTATTAGCGGGTTAAAGCCAGTTGATGGATGGGAATATACCGCAGCTGGGACCATAAACACTACAATTTTTAGTGAAGCCGCTGCAACTATTGGTAATTCTTTGGTTGGTCAGACTGCCATTGTCCGTGTTAACCCATTAAACACTAGGGCGGAATATCAACAAGGTCAATCGGGTGCAACTTTTAAAGGTTGTGCTTTTAAACCAACGGCAGCATCAGGAGGTTTAAATGCATCTCCATTTACCACAAATCATGAGGTTAGTCTTTTCTTTGATGGCTTTCTTAGTTTCACTATAGAGAATTTTTCATTTAATCTGCAAACCAATAAGCTTGTACTTGAGATTAGAATGACAGATATCAACTTAGAAGCTAATGGTGCACTAACAAGACCAGCTCTGCTTACTCCCTCAATTGAAAATATCGGTAGCCCGCACGATGGTTTTCATTATATCCCATATTCTGATGTAAATACCCAAGCTGTTATAAACTCAGAATTGACAAATGCTCTTGGTCAGCATCCCGTTGATAGCGCACATGCAGATAACGTAATTTATCATTCTTTGAGAGGCTTTGATGTTGTGGGTGCATTTTTTGATTTTAACAATGATGTTGATAGAAAGACATTCAAGGCTGGTGCTGCACATGAGTTAGGTATTGTTTACTATGACCATCGAAATAGATGCGGAGGTGTTCAAGCTATACAGAGTATAGACGTGCCTCATTTTGGTCAAGCAGCAAGGTTTGGAAATAACGGGAGGACCACAATGGACATGCGAATAACACATGAGCCTCCAGTATGGGCAACCAAGTGGGCTCCAGTGTATAGCAAGAATACTAGTTACGAAAGCTTCATACAGTGCACTGTTGCAGAGGCGTGTTTACCTAACGCAAAATCATTCATTGATATTTTAAGTCCAGGCGCAAGTGATGATGCTAAAAAAAGAGCCGTAACGGATGCAGGTATATCCTCAAGTGATGAGGCAATACTACTTAGCCTTAGAGGTCTTGAAGGTAAGCCAAACTCATATAAGGATGGTAAGGGTGCTTTGATAGATTACAAATTCCAAGAGGGAGACGTAATCAGAGTTCTTGAGTATCAAGATGAATTTGGTTCAACGCAAAGACCTCTTAGCGAGTTTAGAGTTCTTGGTTATAGATATTACGCTGATGATGAAAACAATCCAGTAGAACTGGTTGACCAAACAACTGGAGGTAGTGCCGAAGAGAATAATTCAAGAAATAGATACAGGAGAACTGGGTTCTTTTTAATAGTTCAGGATAACGGAACTCCAGGTTTTGGTAGGGCTTCCGTCATAAAAGGTGATACTTACTTCTCGCAGCGATGTCTTATTGAGATTGTCACACCTAAGAAAAACCTAGAAGAAAAGGTTTATTACGAGATAGGACAACAGTATGATATTATTGATAACCTTTCTGGGGCTGGAAACCAAATTGGGAGATTTCACCAAGGAGACAGAAGCAATTTAGTATCACCAAGCTTTAGTATTGATGTTTTAGATAATGATAGATTTTTCTCTCAAGAGGAATTGTTTCTTGGCGACAGGTGTATAAAAGGTGGTTCTACAGCAAGTGGTCACTTTTTTATAGCTGGAAAGATTGAGGAAGAGAATGGAGGGTTTACATATATATTGCATGACTCAAATCTGTTTCTGGATGGTGTTGTGTCTACTACACTTACGTCGGTAACAATAGGTACGGCAGAGCTTCTGCATGGGGTTATTAATATTGAGGAGGGTGATGCTTATTTCAAGACAAGAGAGCAGCTAGTAAATGTTTTGGAAAATTTCAGCCCAGCGGCTTCTTCATTAATACTAAAAAGAAACCATACTAAACCTCAAGATGCAACTTATGAAAAGTTTATTGTTGAATCCTCTAGGGTTAGTGACTTCTTCGATTCGGAAATTACTGATATTGGAAGACCTCACTTGGAAGCCCCTGAGCAACAGGAGATTAGGAGGAATTCATCGGTTACATACAGTGAGCCATTTGTGCTTGACTCTGCAAGACTAAACCTTTCATCATTCAATCCTTCTTTATTCCCGTTCAATGATTACTCGCCAAACAATGGTAGTATTCAATTCTTGGAAGATATGGATGAGTCTATGTTGATGATTCAGGAAAAGAAGTGTGCTTTGATTCCTTTTGAAAGGACTTTGATTCAAAGTGCTTCAGACGGTCAGCTAGTAACATCTCAGCAGGTTCTTGGGAAAGAAATGTATTACGCTGGTGGTTATGGATGTTCGAGGAATCCAGAGTCTGTTGTTAAGAGATTTGGTAAAGTATTCTTCTCTGACGTTGAGTCAGGTAAGGTTATTGAGATTCAAGGAAACAAGATTACACCAATCAGCGACAACAAGCTTGAGTCTTACTTCGAGAGTAAGTTTTCTGACTACACAAATAACAGGGCTGTGTTCAAGTTGCCTTGCGGTATAGACCCTGAGAACAATGAGTTCATAGTAACCATGACAAAGTTTACTCCGAAAACTATTAGTATTGGGGGTGAAGAGTTTAGCGGCACAGTCCCAGACTGGGTGGCTGCAACTACAGATTTTACCGTAGACATAAAGCCATCTAAAGCTGGTGAAAACGATGGTCAGCTCACATGGGATAAGGAGGTAATTAAGTGGGATTACACTGGATTAGGACCAGTCATATCTAGTCATTTGGTGTGGGAAAACGCTCATAGGGGTGTTATTATACTTGATAATATAAAAGAAAAGGGTAGTGCTATAGTTGACAGACAGGATATAACGAAAGGTAAAAGTTTTCTTATTGACGTAACGTCTAAAGATGGAAGGTTTAGAGGCACGGCTAATTTTGACCCCATGAGTGGCAATGTCCAGTTAGGGGATAAATTTTTAGATAGTGACTCTGCTGGTGACGGTTCAAACTATCAAGCTGATGATACAGTTACGGTTACTTCGCTAACAGAAGTGGCTGGTGATACTGTAGCATACGGAACAACTAAAGGGTTCTGGTTGACTAGATACTCATTTATTCCAGAGCATTACGAGTATGTACATAACAGATTCTTCAGCTTTAATGACGGGGACATGTACAGACACAACGTAAACGAAACTAGGAATAGATTCTATGATGTTAACCGAGATTCTCTTGTTAGTATCGTTTCAAAGGCTAACCCATCAATGATTAAAGCATTTAACGCCTTGAGCCTTGAGGGTAATACTAGTTCTGATGGTGATTCTAATTGGTCATTAGCTCTTTCTACATCAAAACACACAGCAGCCATTAATAAGGCTGACTTTGATGAGAGAGAAGGCTTGTATTACAAGAGGATACCTAGAGGCTCTGTTACAGCGGGTGACTCTTCGGGTGAGAACAACATTGTTCTTGGGAGGGTGTTATCGAACGATGGGGCTACGGTGACATTTGATTCAAGAATAAGCGACCTACCATTTAGTATAAATACCCCAGGTGCTAAGGTGTTTAGAGTTGATGGTGAGAATTTAGTGAATATTATGTCTTCTGGTTTAGCTAGGGTTCAGTCTGTTGATGGGCGTAATGTTCTTACTCTTTCAGCTACACCTAACAATCCAGCAGACCTTTCAAGCGATGGCGGTGTGACACTGGTACAAACAGAACAAGCGAGTATATCTGGTGACCAGTTAAGGGATTATTATTTAGCAATATCATTAAGGTCTACCTCAACATCTGCTGTAGAATTATACGCTGTAAATGTTGTATATGTACCATCACCATTAGATAACAGTGTCAATAACACAAGAGAATAAACTAAATTTGTATTATGAGTGTAGCAGGTCCATACGAAAATTTTGACAGTTTATTAGAATTACCTGGTATAGGAGGGGGTAGTAATAAATCTAAAAACAATAATATGAGTGAAGTATCTGAGTTTGATTCTCCCCTTATGGCGGGAGCTATGGCAGCTGGCGGAATAGGGCAGGCAGTAGGTGGAGTTGTAGATTTGGTTCAAGGCTTCGAAGCTAAGGATAGGGCTAAGGATGCTTTATCAGATGCAGAGGAAAACCTTGCAAAGCTAATGGATTCTCAACCATCGTTGAGTACACCATCTGAATACTATGACGCTGTAAAGAATGCATACGACCAAAGGTTAGTTCAGATGAGAACAGCTGACATTAACCGTTCTTTAGCAACCACAGCTCAAGCTGCTCAACAGTTCGGGTCTAGAGGTTTAGGTGCAGTTATTCAGGCTAACACTCAGGCTCAAGACCAAATGAGACAAGAAGCACTTGCTCAAAACCAACTACAAACACAGGCACTTACAAACCTTGCATCCGCAAGAGAGAGAGAGACCCAGCTAAGAGAGAGACGTTCTGAAAGAGATATAGAGTATGGTTATGATGCTCAGTCATTAGCTCAAGCACAGTTAGCTCAAGCAAGACAACAGATAGCTAGCGGCTTTACAAACATCGCAGGTGGCGTTGCCTCAGGGGTCGTTGGTTTTGGCGCAATGAATAAAGGTGGTGTAGTCAAAAAAACACCTGGAAAGTTTGACCACGACACCAATGAGATGTATGTAGTTGATTCTGACGGCAATCCTGTTGGTATTGCGCTCACAGGTGGTGAGTATGTTATCGACCCAGCAAGAGCCAAAAGACTTAAAAACAAATCAAAAGACTCTTCACTCAAGGGAATGAAAGTCCTAAGAAGAGAAGTTGAAAAAATGGTAAAAGATTTCGAAGAATCATGAGCGAAGGAGTAAAATTTAAAACGGGTTTCCTAGGACCAAATGTCAGCTATGGAGACATGGCAAAGAAAATCAGCGACGGCATCATAGATGATGTAAACAGACTTGAACAATCAAGATTGGTAAAACAAGAAAGGGCTGACAGAAGGCTTGGTTTTACTAGAACCTTAGAGGAAGCTGTTCCTGCGGGGTTGACTAATAAGTATTCAGAGGGTGCTCAACTTCTATTGCAAGACCTTCAAGCTAAGTCATCCAAGGCTTATCAAACAGGAGTTGCATCCGACATTCAAGCTTATCAAGCAGCTAAGAAGGAGTACAATGATTACAAAAACATAGCCGTTACTGTTAGTGCTTTCGACAGTCAGACTAGAGTAAACATCATGAATGGTAAGGTCGAGGGAATGATAGGCACTAAGGAAGAGAACCTTCAGCGTTTCAGAGAGCAAGATGTTTCTAATGTCAGGTTTGAGAATGGTCGTCTTGTTATGAATGATGGCACATACTGGAGAGAGTCAGGACTTTCGGACGTGAATAACGTGTACATGCCGCAGTTGGAGTGGGAGCCTTCAAAGTTTATGATTGACCCTCTTTCTGACACTCTTGTAAAAGACAAATACTTAGGCATAAAATCAGTCTTTCAAAAGACCGACCCAAAATTTGGATTAGCTACGGGTGAGCTAAAGTTAGATGAGCTTTATCCTGAGATACAAGAGGATTTAGAAAACACAAACAGATTATACCCTCAAGGTTTTATGGAGGCAGCAGCTGTTCTTTATCATAAAGCTATTAATAAACCTGGCAAGGCTGAATTTAGTGAGGAAGACTATGCTGAAGCAACGTCTTTTTACAATGTTGACTTTAATAACCCAACAATAACCCAAGGTGAAGGTGAAAACGCTAGAGAGGTTTCTGTACTTGAGGGGAAATTCAACAACGAAGGTGACTTTATTTTTACGTTAACTGATGACGAATTAAAGGCTAAAGGTCTTAATGATGCAAGTAGGTCGAGGAAAGCTTATGAGATGCAAATGGAAGAGACCGCAAGGCTAATCATAGGGAAGATGGGTGTTGAAGATAAGTCAGGAGAGATTACCGCCCTTACGACAGCGCAGCGTCTTGAAGAAGAACAAGCCGCACTTAAAGCCCAAGCAGAGAGACAAGAAGCTAATGCAGAACTTCAAGAGTTTGCTCCTGATTTATTCAATACTACATATGAAAAAGATGGTAAAGACATACCTGGGGTGGCTATTAAGGTGAATGTTAGTGGTCAGAATTTTCAGATGCAAATTGAAAACAAAAAGACTGATGGAAAAGGTGTTGGAAAAGGAAGGACGGGAGCAAAACTACTATTAAATAATGTTGTTTACGATGAAACTAACGGGGATATTATTGCGCTTAATGTCTTTAAGGCTATACCATCTTTGGGGAAACTCGCTGATTTCAAAGACGCATCACAATACACTGTTGAAGATATAACGGTAGACGACCCAAGGTTCGATGAAGTTTTTAGGGGTTTCTTAAGGGTAAAGCAAGCATCTGGAAAACCATCTCTTAGACAACTCATAGAATTATCTCAACCTAGATTGAAGTCAGCCATCCAAAAGAATCAAGATGATTTCAAGTCAGCAAATGCCTTGCCTGGAGCGTTTCCTAATGTAGACCTTGATGAATTAAAGGCAGAGCAAGCTCAAGCCGAAAAAGATTTGGATGAATTTTTGAAGTCACAAAAGTAAAATCTTTAGTATTTTTGAAGAATGGATGAGGAATTAAAAGCTCTTTTAGAGGAAGCACAAGCAAGTGGCGCAAGCAGAGATGACTTGCTAGGGATTGTCACAAGTTACAATTCTAAAAAAAAAAAAGAATCAACGGCTTCGGAAGGGAGGTCGTACTTGGGCTTTCAGGTGGCAACGGCTTCTACGGAGTCTCCCTCGACTGGAGGTTTGGACGGAGAAGAGGAGTCTCAAGGTTCGGGTTCGACTGCCGTAGGTACTGGTGGTGAGTTTACTACCGAGGCATTTGATGAAAGTCCAGCAGGGGGTGGTTTAATTTTTAATACCATTAATGATGTTGGTGGTGAATTCACTGCTAATCTACTTGACAAGGCATACGAAAACTTTAGTGAAATCTACAACCAAACTGCAAGAGAACAGTTTGATGTAGAGCTTTTTATGAATGCATTCTATCGTGCCGACCAACAATCAATAATCACAGGTCAACGCATAGAGGACAGGAGAGAGAGAGTGTCTAAAGGTATGGCAGACTACTTTCTTCCAAACGAAAAGTACGATGTGTATATCAACGCTTATAGAAAAGCTGAATCCGACGAAGAGAGAGACTCTATAAAAAATTCCATTGTAGACGAGATATTCGAAGATGGTATTGAGACAGAGGAAGGTAGGATTATGTTATTGACTGGCGTTAGTGAGAGAGTTTCTGATTACGGTAGATATGGAGCATCAATATCGCTTGCTAATCGTGACATTTCTTTTGATAAGCTCTTTGACGCTTTACCATCTTCACTTTATATAAGTCCCCAAAGAAAAGGTGATGCCTCTAAATTCACTGAAGAAGACTACGAAATAGACCCTGAAACTGCTGATGATGAGTCCCCTAAGATGAGACTAACCGCTGAAGCTCTTGCTAGGGAAAGAGCGTTTGGAGCCCCCCTTCCGCTGGAGGAGATAATGGACCAAGAAGAAATTGCTATTCTTGGTGGTAAAGCGGCGCAAGTTGCAGCTAGAAAATTAAAAGAGCAACTTCCTGAAGACCTGTTAAACAACAGAACAGCATTACAGAATTACGAAAAATACTTACTTGACAATCACAACTTAGGGATTGATTTAAGTGAAGATGGATACCTTGGTGGTGGCGGTTATCACAAAACATTTGCTGGTGGGTCAGGGGCTGGATTCAGTAGAAGCGTAGCTAAATTACTTCACGGAGGTACATCATTTGCTTCAGATGTTTTAGAGAGCACCATTGGTAACACCAGACTAACAAGATACCTGAAAGAAACTTCTGATGAACAGAAGAGAGGAATAGAAGCCTTAGACGATAAAATACCTATACCTTTAGATTCATTCTCAGAGAAAACAGAAGGCATCGAGAGCATTGACGACCTCACTAAAACCGTAGAGGATGGTCTAAGGTTGACATCTGAAAGTGGACCAATGATGCTTGCCGCTATAGTTTCTGGACTGGTCACAAAAGGTAAGTTTAAGCTCGGAGTAAAGCTTGCAAAAACACAAGCAAAAAAAGAACTTGCTGAAGTTGCATTGAAAAAGTCTGCAACATTCTGGGGTGCTCAAAACGTAGCAACTTTCGGTGCTGTCAGCGCATATGGTATGGCAACCACCTACTCTGACGTGCGAGACAAGGAATGGTTCCAAGAGATGGATGTTCTTGAAAAGGCTGCATATGTTGGTGCTTACGGTGTTGCTGAGGGGCTCCCAGCTATGGTTGGAGCTTCTGTAGGTAAAAAAGTATTGAGCAGTCTTACAAGGAAAGGCGCAGAGGGATATGTTAAAGGTTTCCTCAAGGCTTCAGGAATAGGTATGCTTGAAGAGGGTGTAACAGAGGCAACCACAGGAGGTGTTCAATATTTACTTGAAGTTTCAGCAAACCCTAATAAAGCATTTAACGAAAAAGAATTCACCACTGCGGTGAAGGATGGTGCTTACGCAGGAGTGTTTATGGCTGGAGCTATGAGTACAACAATAGGGGGTACTAAGTTGGCTCTTACTGGCGTGTTCAATGGTGCTCTAGCTTTGTATGCCCCTGGTGTAGTAAGGGACCAAGTATTAATACAAGAGATACAGAAAGAATACGACCAGCAAACAACAAGAGAGGGTAGAGCTGCCATAGGTCAGAAACTTGTTGAAGCTCTTCAGAATGCTGCCTCCAACAAGAAAAAGAGAACAAGGTTTTACGAACACATTAGAAAGAACTCACCTGAGGCATATAAGGCTTTGATAGGTATTCAAGGGCAAATGATTTCTTTAGGTATTCAGTACGGTAAGGTTGAAGGTGATAAGGCAAAGGATGGTATTCGAGCGAAGATGCAAGACCTTTATGAACAGAGGTCTAACATAGAAATACAGGAAGGTGGTTCTTACAGCATCAATGCTTCGGCTGAGGTTCAAGCAATACTAGATAACGTCTCTAAGGTTGATGATTTCTACCGTGGTTATGGTGGTTTGTTTCAGGATGGGGATTCTGTTGAGGTTACTGCTGAAAACGTAGATGAAGTATCTGAAACTATAGAGAATACAACAGGAGAAACCATCAGTCCATTTGACAACGCTGGTGTTAACAGTGGGGCTCAAATAGTCCAATCTATTAAAAACGCTATGGCTGTTGTTCGGGCTTTAACCAAGGCAGGCAAGTTCAAAAGCTTAGTCATACACAGAACGCAAGAGTCATTTAAACAGGCTACAAGAACCCAAGGCAACCCTAAGGGTGAACTTTCTAGAGGTATTTGGGCTGGTAAAGGGAAGATTCACTTGTACGCTCCAGCTGTTAAAGAGAACACGTCATATCACGAGGCGTATCATGACTTCGTTCTTGAAAGTCTTGGTGAGGAAGCAATTAGAAAATTGTCTTTAAAGCTGTTTGGTTTTCTAAGTGGAGACTTAAAAAAGAAATATACAGGATTCCTTCTGGAATACTTAGGTGAGGAAATAAAGTCTGGTGAAATCAGTGAAACAGACGTTCGTGACAATCCAGTAAGGGTTTTTAAAAACCTATTTAAGAAAGGTAAATTCGAAATAGCAGAGGAGTTTTTGGTGGAGCTTCTTGGTGATATCACAAACGAAGATGTAAGCATAGAATTCAAGAGAAGTATGGTGAACAAGTTTGGTGATTTCATTAGGGAAAACATTCAAAACATTTCACCGATAAACCTGTCTGGAAAGTTTAAAGCAAACCCTAAGCTTGAAGACCTTGTTAATGCCATTGAGAAAATGACTGGTCAGCTCAGAGAAGGTGAAGAGGTCACTGGTATTGATGAGTTCAAGATGGCTACTGAAAGAATGGGTTATGCTGTCATGGCTACCGAGGTCGACGACTTGGAAAACAAAAGCCAAAAGACTGAGGCTAGGCTGAGAGATGTGGAGGAAGTTACTGATGCATCTAGGTATGCTGATGCTATGGCTGCTGCTATAGAGAGAGATAAAGAGCTTGGTAGAAATCTCATGATACAAGTATCACCTCTCACTACTGAGGATGTTCAAAAAATGCTTGACGATGGTGCTAAGTTATTCATGACCAGAGATGGTCTTGCTGGTGCTTACGTAACCGCTGATGGGTATATGGGCGGTTTGTTTAAGAATGCAGACTCACAGTTAGGAAGAGTAAGTGTACCACTACAAGATGTCCGTAGGGCTGCTGGAGGTAAGTTCTTTGATGCCTATGCAACTAAGCTTGAGAACATGTACGTTGATAATGGATTCAAACCTGTCGCAAGGCTTGACTTCAATCCAGACTTTGCACCTGAGGGTTGGGATGCTGAGACATCTCCTCTTAAGGACCAGCCTGATGTAGTGTTCTTCGTTGATGGTAAAGGTAAGGTTGGTGATGGTATCCGTATGAATGAATACCAAAATGCTTTTGACTACGCATCTAACATGGTAAGTGGTAAAAAACAAGGTCCACTTGTTGAGCTTCATGAAAACAAGCCAGGCATAGACTCATTTCTCGAAGCTGAAAACACCACAGCAGAAGGATTGCAAGCAAGAAAAGAGGAGTTAAAGCTTGATGAAACCCAGAGACAAAAGAGGGTTCCAGAAGCCGTTAACGCTCTCAAGGCTTACGTTGCTAATGAGATGACTCAAGAGCAATACTTAGAGGCGGTGAAAGTTCATTCACCAATCAAGCCATTCTTAGAAGTTCCAGAGATTCCTTCTGCGTTAGACATTGGTGCTGCACTAAATGTTAATAAACTTGAGTCAGGAATTATAGGGATGAACAAGGATATCCCAGACAACTATTATACTGGTGTTAGGTTAGACATTCCTGCTTACGACCACTATGATGTTTGGGTTGTTTCGGTTCACCAAGGTAAGAGAGCCGCTGAAAGAACACCTTTCTTAGGAGGTAAGTCGATAGGATATGCACAGACTGCACTCATCAAGGATGTTCAGTTTGACTCCACGGCTAAAGCGGCTTTAAAGATAGCATTAGGACTTCAAAAGACTACGATAGCTAGGATGTTTGGTGATTGGAGTAACCACAACTCAGAGGCTTTGAGAGAAAGAGCTGTTAAGATTATGGAGGGTGACCAGTACAATATATCTGACCTATCCGAAGGTAAGCTAGACGGGTGGATTCAAGTAGGTATGAACCCTTTCAGACACAGCTGGTTCTACGACAAGAGAGATGGTAAGCCTGTCGTTGCTGCATCTGAAGTTATTCAGATAGGCGCATTGGTTCTTGCCAAAGATGCTGAAAAGGTTTCTGTAACGGATGAAAGATTTACTTTCACTACCAAAGAAGGTGCTACAGTAAAGTTCCAATCAATAGTTCCTGGACAGAATACAAAAGAATCAAATCCTGCCACACTGCTTAAGCCTCAGAAGTTTGGGTTGTTTGAAACCCTTTATGACATAGAGTCTGAGGACGAGGATGTTCGTAAGAAGTTTGATGACAATGTCGAATATGCGGATGACCTGAGAGCTGTAGTAGGGGGTGATGTTGTACTAAACGTGGTTCCAGACAACATGTTTGTTGGTAAAGTTACGTTCGAGAATAAAGATGGTAAAGAAAATGAGGTCATCTTCGAGGGGGGTGGAGGTTTGTTCCATCCTATTAAGACTGGTAATGCCTGGTCGTTTAAAAAAGTTCCAAACGCATTGGTTAATAAGATTAATAAAATGCTTGAAGCTTCAGAGTCTGGTAAGGTGTATCTTTCTTTAATGACTGGAACTGATGAAATGCTTCTTTCAAGCACAGGTGGTGTTGAAGGCGTTTCCAAAATTATTGGTAAGATAGCAACTAAGCTTGCCGAGGAAAAAATCATGTCAGAAGCCCAATATGGTAGGGTTATTATTGAATCTTATAAAGAAGTTTTTAAAGACTTAAAGAAGCTGCCAATTCCTATTGATAAGAAAGCAGGAAGTAACATAGATATTGGCAAGAGGATTATAGAGTACATGTCAGATACAAGCAATAAAGTCACGTTTGAACAAAGAGCCGAATTCCAAAATAGAGTCACTACAACATTTAACAATACAATTAAAGTTGCTACTCCAAAAGAGAAGATGCCGAAAGCAAGAGAAATTGTTGGTAAAATTTTAGGTATATACATAAGCAACAAACAACAAATTGGTACATCCATCAAGAGTACTGCTGTAAGAATTCTTACGGAAAAGTTTTTAAATGGTGTCCCACAGAAGCATGTGTATGCAGTTATCGAGATTGATTCACCGCTTATTGCTGACTCTCAACCAGAAAATCCTTCTTATCCAGGCGTTATGTATATGCTTGACGAGAACGGCAATAAGAAGACTCCAAAGATACATTTGCTTAAGAATAAGATATCATACGATTCTCTTAAAGTTAAAGCTGAAAAAGAAGACGGAACTGTATCTTATCTAACCATGCAGGACTACATAAAGCTGGCTACAACAGAAGGTATAATGTCTGCTGGAAAGTTAAAAGTCTTCAGTGTTGGTGCTGCCTTAACTTCTTTTAAAGCTAAACTTGGTATTGGACAAGCACAGGATGGTGCTTTCAAGTTACCACCAGAGTCTGAAGCTGTTAATCAAGCCAAGATGCAAGGTCCTTTAACTAGGCGGGTTGCTAATATGCTTGACAAAGCATACCCGAACCCTTCAATAAAAAGAGATAACAGAAGAAAAAATCCTGTTTCAGTTCAGGACGATACAAGCAATCAGCTAAGTTCTTTTACATATAATAAGAAAGAAGTCATAAAAATTCTAGTTGATTCTGGAATAACAAAGAGTGCTGCTGAAGCATTGTATAAAAACGCAGTTGCTTACAAGACAGGTAGGACAGCTGGTAAGAAGGAAGCGATGAAGGTTGCTGCTAAGGTTGAAAAAGAAAGGAGAAAACTTTCTACAGAAGCCAAGAATCTTAGGAACAAGCTAGAGGAGGTCATGAATAAGTCTAAGACCTTCAAAGAGTTTATGAATGAGGCAATCAAGATTGTTGACGAGAAGATGAAGGAGAACAACAAGACTCCATTCACAAGAGGTCAACTTGTAAGACTATTTAAAGCTATTGCAGCTGCTCACAGGACTAGCTCTAAGAAGGTTAAGGACTCAGGTCTTGATGCAATGCAATCAGCCATTGATAGAATATCCAAAATCTTTGACGAAAGAGATGCGAAGGCTGCTCTTGAACAGTATCTAAAGGCAATAAAAATCACAAAGAAACTTCAAGACAGGCTCAAAAGAATGTCTAAAGGAAGGAAGAAGGGTGAAGCACTAAAGAGCAGGGCAACGTACACAAGAATAGCTAGGGTATTAGCGAGTATAGACCCAGCACTAATCCCTCAGTCTGAGCTGCAAGCATTTGTGGCAACGATTATGAATACCATTGACTCCATGTCAACGGCTACCGCCAAGTTCGACAAGGAAGAAGAGGTTTATGTTGGTGTAGCACCAGAGAAGATTGAGGCAAACCTATTAAGTGATATAGTCTCAAACTTCAAGGCTATGGAAGAGCTAGGTAGACAGGCTGTTTTTGTTGCTAGGGCTGAGAGAAGAGCTAAGAAAAATAACACGTCATTCCAAGAGGAGTACGATAAGATTACAAAGAACTACGAGAGAAGCAGGTTATCTGCAAGTCGTAGGGCTATCCTCAATTACATAGACGAGTATAACGAAAAGAATCAGAACGACCAGCTGGACCCAGCAAACCCAGCTCACGTTGAACAGGTTGTAGAAGAACTTGCAAGACAGGCTGCTGAAAAAGACGAGCTCAAGAAGGAGGCAATCATAAATGATGTGATGATTCCTAGGATAGTAATGAACATTGAGAAAATCCTAGAAGACTCACAGCTTGCCGAAATACTTGGCGTGTTCAAGGCAGAGGATTTAGATGTAAACGCTCTGAGAGAAAGGCTAAATCAACTTGACAGAATACATATCATCAACTTAGATTACAAGATAGATGACTATGTAGTTAATGATTCTAAGTTCGGAATTGGTTATCTGCATTCTCTTGTTATGGGTAAACTAGATTTTCCTAAGAGACTGAGGGATATAATGAAGTCTAAAAACCTTAGGGCTAGGGATAAAGTAGTTCTTAGGTTGATGGATACTGTTGACTCATTCTTGAGAAACCTTATAGTCACCGACAACAAAACGATGGCAAAGCTAAGGGTTGCTCTTGGTCTTGCTGGGCTGGAGACTGCATTCTCTAAGGCTGATTTCATACACTCACAGCTTGTTGAGTTGATGAACAACGAAATCAACGAGATAGAGAAAGAGGGTGGTAGTGTTACTACAAGGTTTGACAGGGCTATCATGCAGATATACTCAATGTCTAGACAGATTCCTTCCGTTGAGATTGAAGCTGAGAACGCTGCTGCAATATGGTACAACCAGCTTCGTGATTCAATGAAAAGAACCATTGAATATTACGAGAAGGAAAACAAGACTGCTCTCACAAAGTCAGAGCTAGAGGAAGTAAAAGATGCTTACAACTTCTTATTCTCCAAGAAATCAGCCGTTGACAGGCTACAAGCGAACGCTGCTACTAACAACATACAGGAGCTTCAAGATAGGGTGAAGAACGAACGTCCTGATTTAGTTAGATTCGTTGACTTCATGGTTGATGTCCACAACTCTCAAGCATCTAGCTTTAGTAATTATGTAGAGAGATATCTTGGTAAAGAGCTAGTCATTGAAGACAACTATACACCGTTTGACATCAGGGTTAAAAACAAGAATCAAGATGTTGAGGATATACTGAAGATACAAAGAGGTATGCAAATGGCTTTACAAGCCACAACATTATCTAAAACGAAGAAGGTTGCTGGCTCATCCTTTGAGCGTAACCCTCGTTCACTTTCTGGTGGTAGAAATATTATAGGTTTAGATTTCATCTCGATAAACGAGAGGACACTTAGAGAGAATATAATTCTTTCAAACACGATTGGAGCTGTAGCAAAAGCATCTTTTGTTTTGAACAGTGACGCTGTTGCTGAGTTGATTCCATCTGAAGCTATGAGAAAGGAGCTTGAGAAGAAGTTTATGACTTATGTTTCTCAAGACACTGGTAAGGTTCCAGACGTGTTTAAATCAACTTTCACTCTGTTTGGAAGGAAGATGAGAAACAATCCGCTAAACATCCTTAGAAACGCAGTAATTGTAAAGGCGTTCGGTGGATTTATCAAACAGACTATAACACAGTCATCTGTTTTGATTTCTGTAATGTTCCAAACAAAGAACCCGCTTCAGTCAATACCATACTTGATGCAGGTTGTTGCGGAGATGGCGATATATACGGGCAGGACATTTGCTCAAAAGGATTCAAAGCTATCTCTTGACCAAGGTAGATACAAACTACTTCAGAATTCACCTGTATTTCAGAGGGACTACGAGGCTGGTAACATCGACCCGTATAATGGTTCGATGAACTTTGATGAGACTAAGCTAGAAAAGATTCAGAAAAAACTCAGAGACATATCACTGAAGAATCTTAAGGGTACGGATAAGGTTGCTGCTGTTGCATCATGGTTTGCATTCTATGGTGACTTCCTTATTAGTGAAGGTGTTGTAGATAGTTTTAACGAGATAGACTGGGATGCTGAAGCCGCTAACCCAAATCAAGAAGCCCTTAGTCATGCAAACTCGATGGTATCTAAGGACCAAGCTGCATCTACACCAAGACAAGCTGCTGATTTATATACTGATTCAAAAGATGAGAAGGCGGCTATATCATGGTATGCTAGAAACATATTACTACCATTCTCTAGGTTTGCTGTAAACAAGAAGCGTAGTATAATGTCTGACTTGTTGAAGCTTGGTAAAAAAGAAACAGCTGGAGAGGGTGCTGTAGCCACTTTAGGTCACCTTTCTGAGCTCACCTTGTTCGCATCAGTAAACGCAGTAATAATACCAGCACTGATGTCAATTTTGTTCGGTGATGATGAGGAGATTTCAGACGAGGAAAAGAAGAAAAGATGGTATCGTGTTCTAGGTCAAGTGATAGTTGACTTCCAGCCACTACCACCACTATCATTCATTGATGACAACATTAAAGGAGCAACAAATAAATTTGTGTTGTACCCTATGGACAGGATGATGTATGGGGATTATAGTATTGGAGATGAAGATGGTTATGAGAGATGGAAAAGAACAGAAGGAGGTATTGATGTATATACCCCAATTCAGAAAGCCATTGACGGAGATATATTCGGTGTAATTGGTTCAACCGCAGGACCTTATGGGGACTATATAGCTGATGTTTCTAACACGATTGACAACTTACTTACTCCTGGTAATAAAATCATAAGCATGTCAGGTCAAGAGTATTATGTTAGACCGCAGGACAAGCAAGCCATGGACACGCACTTTGCCCTTAAAACTGGATTGACCGCAGCTCAGTTGTTAGGCTTCTCTAACAAGGAGTTAGACTTGTACATAAGAAAGATTGATGACACTCCTAAAGAAAGAAAGTTCCGTAGCGAGGAGGAGCTTGCAGCATATGAAGAGTTTGCTTTACAATATCTTGAAGAGTCTAATCCAGAGTTAGTAAAAGCCATAATGGATACTGAAGGGGATGTAGGAGAGGATAGAATCATGAATCTTGTAGAGGGTAAGGCTGATAATCCATTTGACCAGCAACGGTCAGTCAACAGGTTTAAATCAGCAATGAAGCCTATCCAAGCTGAGTTGATTATGAAGCAAAACTATCCTGAAGAGTTTGCCAAGTACAACAAAGACTTTAGAAAACTTTCAAGAACGCTAAAAGATGGTAAAGACTACTATGTGTTTATGCGCTCAAAGAAAGAGGAGATGAATCCTGTTGAGTTCTCTAAGTACAAGGAGTTTGCTGATACTTACTTTATGATTTCTAAACCTAGGATGATTTCAGAAAAGATATACCTTGAAGAAAATTACATAGAAGAATGAGAGATATAAACAGAATAGTATTACACTGCTCGGCTACAGTCGAGGGCAAAGAGTATTCAGTGGATACGATTAGAAATTGGCACACAGCAAAAGGCTGGTCTGACATAGGGTATCACTACGTTATCAGTCTAGATGGGTGCATAGATATAGGGAGACCAGTAGACAAACAGGGTGCTCACGTAAGGGGTCACAACAAAGACACCATTGGAATCTGTTACATAGGTGGTGTGGATGCTGACATCAAACCAAAAGACACCATGACTCCAGAGCAGGAGGATGCCTTCAGACAACTGGTTGTCTCAATTAGAACTTTGTTTGGTGAGCACATAACGATTCATGGGCATAACGAATTCTCATCAAAGGCTTGTCCTAGCTTTATAGTTAAGGAGAAGTTTGCTGATTTATACTAACCATAAAAACTAACAATTATGATTTGTGAAACATGTTGTAACTGTCCTTTGTGTCCTTTGTGTCCTTTTTGCAGGGGATAGAGTAGACCTTAAATAATTATGAAAGCTCCGATTACCTTCGAGCAGTTTGTAAAGAATCCTACGATGGCGGTATTCTTCTTGGTGACACTAGCAGTTGGGTATCTGTACATTGATAACAGGATGAACTACACTAGCCAGATAGAGGCATGCTCTAAACGCACAATCTATTTAGAAGGTAAGATAGAACAGCTTTCTATACGCTTACACAAGAGTGATAGCATCCTAGCTAGGACTGCTGCAAGACTTGAAATACTTAATGAGCTTGCGGGCAAGTAGTAAACATATAATAGCGATAGCCGCAGTAGTTGTCATCTGCACGCTACTCATTCGAAACTGCAACAATGAAGTTGACACAGTAGATTCTACTCCTCAGTACAGGTATGAAACCATTCGAGACACAGTAACCACCACAATAACCAAGACTAAGATTGACACCATAGTTATTGAGATAGAAGAGACCATCAATAACATCATGGACAGGACAGAGACTGTGGTTAGGGAGGTAATAAAAGAAAGGGATTCAATGGTTGTCAGGGTGGTGGAGCTAGAACAGGTCACCAGCATTCTTGTCTACGACACTGTGAAAGTATTTGTAGACATCCCTCCAGACAGTGTAACAGTTTATAGTGTGTGGGAGTACGAAAGTTTTGACGGCACAGAAACAACAACTAAAAGAGACACGCTACAAGTGAACAGAGTCCATAGGCACTACGCTCAGAAATACATCATCAAGTAGCGTCAGTATTTATTAATTATCTTTGTATTTATGAGTTCTAAGAAGAAAATAAAAGACACCAAGCTAGGTAAATGGCTGAAGGAAAAAGCACCCAAAGTTCTAGAGACAGTGGGTGATTTACTTCCAGACAATGGAGCTCTTGGGGTGGTAAAGAATCTACTCGATAAGGAGCCAGATGTGTCACCTGAAGAAGCTAGAGCTATGGTTGATGCTGAGATTGCTTACCAAAACAACGTCACTGAGAGGTGGAAGGCTGACATGGGTAGTGATGTAAAGCTCGCTAAACTAATCAGACCTGTTACCCTAATCACACTGATGGTAATGTTCTGCATTACAATGGTGTTTGATAGTCTTGACGACTGGAAGTTCAACGTAAAGGACAGCTACATAGACCTATTACAGATTCTAATGTTGACAGCCTTTGGTGCTTACTTCGCAGGAAGAACCATAGAGAAAACTAGGAAGTGATTCTATCTTAGAGAAACGAACAGCGGTGTCTTCTCTCCGACATACGCTCCAAGTACATTGAACCCCATATATTCTACTGCGTCCATGCAGCTCATCCCATCCCTTTCCATTAGGATGTGAACACACATGTCGTATTCATAGACAGCAACAACATTTGGTCCCTGTGTATGACCTACCAGTGCCTCTTCAAATCCATCAGCCAAGAGTGCTTCAGCATCCTTAAGCTCATCCATGATTTGTTCTATTCTAAATTTCGATGCTTCAGCCATATAATCCATTGAACATTTTATTTAATTTATTCTTTACCATTTCTTCAGTCCCCCGTCTAGTTCGGTCATGTATGATGTCATAGATTTCTGAGAACCTATCTTCCTCACGGTTCAGAATCTTTATCTGTAACATCAAACTTTTAACTTTACCTTGTAGCTCTTCGTTGTCATCTCTGAGCTCTATGATTCTCTGCTTCATGCACGACGCATTCATCTTGTGCATTGGCTCAAACTTATCCCTGTATAATGACGTGCAAACCTTGTGTTTTTTTCTGAACTCTGAGTCCGTGGCAAGGTAGCCATCGAAATACTTAAGGTAATGTATCACCGTTGCGTGATTCTTCATCAAGTATTTAGCTACGTCAGTTCTTGTGTGACCTCTGTCGCACATCGCCTTTGCAAAAATCATTCTTGCATTCACATACATTCTCTGTCTAATGGTGGAGTGCAGGTCCAGTTCAAACACCTCTTCGATGGCTTCTTTCATTACGTTGAACTCATCGGGAAAATTAATCTTGCTCATTTATTAAATTTTATTTTGGAAAGACATACTTAGTTAAGTCTCCCTGTTTCATAAACCCAAACGCATCCTCGTTGTTGTTTATTGTGTCGATAGGTAAAATCCATCCCTTTGAGTTTGCCTTTTGATTATTCCTCTTGTCCCTACCAACTTCTTTAATCTTTAGGTTGCCATTCCTACACCCCTCCAACAGCTTTAATCTGTCAAATGATAGGTACTCCACGGTGTATTCAAAAGATATGTCTGGTACATAATCATCGGGGGATACTTTCATTGTGTACACCCAGTAGTCAGACTCAGACACGGCAATACCACTATCTTTATCAGACCTTGGATTGTAGAACTCTATGAATAAGTTTCCTGTAGGCGGCTTCTCTCTGCCATAGCTATTCCATTTAGCTTTAGCCACAGTATCCCACTTGACTTCGTGCTTCCTGTCTAGTGTCTTATCCCATATGTCCCACTCAGATACCTTGCCAGTAGACAATACGAATTCTCTATCAGGCAGGTGTTGTTCAAGGTAAGAGAGCCAAGCTCCCTCAAGCCTATCTCCCCACTCAAGGTCTTGTATCCAACTGGTCATCGTTGACTTCGTTGTATTCCTTTAGTGCCGCCTTCATGGACTCAAGCTCTATGATTACAAGTCTCTTGTACTCCCTAGCCATGTCCAACAGTTGCTTCCAGTCTGACACTGGAGCTCCCGAACTCTCGTGCAGGTTTTCATAAAGCTCTGTGGTGAGCTTCTGAATCTCTTGCGTTGAGTAGCTATACAGCTCGCTTAGTTTTTCAGTGTTCATCTATGTTATTTTTGATGATTTCAAGGGTTTTGTCTACCTGCTTCTTGTTCTTTGGGATGAACAACATGTAGTCACTCATGTCGTTATCGTTCAAATACTTTAGAAACAGCTTCCATCTTAATGGAAAGGTGTGCTGTGTAGGCACATAACCTTTGGTCTCAATAATGAACTTGTGTTTATGACTCACGAAGTCGGGTGTGTACTTTATTGGTAACACAACCTTGTTAGTTGCGTCAGTCATAACATCCTTGCCCTTTGTTGACTTGTGATAAACACCTGAATACCTAAATGAATCCATGAGGTAGAAAGTATCCATCTCATACTTGAAGTCTATGCTATGTTGCTTTAGGCTGTCATAACAATAAGCCTCAAGTCCTGACTTCAACTTTATACCACCACGGTTTAGGTCTCTCTTCTTCCTTGTTTTCCTAGTTGGTCTCCTTCCCATTGAGGGAATGTACACATATTAACATTCAATGTCAAGTAATCAACACATCTTGTTTTCCAATAAGTTGTTGACCAAGGGGTGTGAATAACTTGCTTTCAGGTTTGCAGCATCCGAATCCAGACATGGAGCTATTGAATTCAAAGTACAATGGTTGAGCGAATGGTGTTGGTTTACCACCAGTATCAGTCTCCCTAACCTTTCTCACATGCATCTCAATAACACGTCTTTGAAGTACGTCTTGGTGTTGAATCTTCCTGTGCAAGGTAATGAAGCAATCACTTCTATTCACCCACTTACCACCATGCTCTGTATCCTCGGCAAACGGAGCTACTGGTAGACCATCATCCCCCTTTCTTCTCTGAGATTCTGTTACAGAGTGAGCGTTAACCCAGCATGCAATCTCCATGTTGTTGCTGAATGTAAGGAACTCACTTGCCGCTTCGTAGTGATACTCATGAACTCCTACCCCTCTATTTCCTGACATCTCAATCTTCAAGCTGTTGTATGGGTCCACGAATAGCCCGTCAACCTTTCCATCTCTTTCACGATATATCTTTTCACAGAATATAATTATGTCCGTGTAGCTGTACACCTTGCTGTTGTCGATAACAACGAAATGTTCCTCAACCCACTTCCTTGCCTTAGCTCTTTCTTGATAGGTAGTCCTGCCAATCTGCTTGTTCAATGCGAACTGCATGAGCTTCATCTTGACAGCCGCTGTCTTGTTCTCACTACTGTATATTACCCACGTCCAGTCATGGTTCATTGCACTAGCTACTAACATCCACAGCGCAAAGGTTGTCTTACCAATGTTGGAGTGTCCGTTAATCATTACGAACTCCTTCTTGAATACAAAGTGCTCATCGACATATTTGTTTCCAGTCGATAGCCCCACAGGTATGTCACCCGCAACGTAGCTTTCTATCCAATCATAATCAACATCATCACCACTAATGAACGACATGTCTCCATCATTAAGCTTCATCTCCCTACGTATCCTGTCCTCAGTGTGTAGGACCTCAGATATAGGCAGCTTCTTACCATTCTCAATACCCTCTCTGATAGACTTCTGAGCCTGCTCAAAGTTATCGAGCTCGTGCTTCTGAATCTCTCTCTCAAGAACCCATATGGCTACGGCTTCCTCGACGATACCACTAGCAATGAAACCACCCATGAGTGTTGATGCCTTCATCAGCATGTTGTGCTTCTCACCATCCTTGGCTTTGTTGAGCATCATCGCAGCGATGTTGACCTTCATGAAGTCGGTCTTGCTACCCGTAGTCCTAACCTCTTGTGCTTGGGATTGAGATGACAGCATACCCCCATACTTTTCGTATGTACTCTTGATTACAATGTCGGGGTCATGGCTTTCGAAACAAGCACGACTTTCGTTCTCTCCTGTGCTGTCAAGCTCCAGACCATACTGCTCGTCGAAGTATTTCTTTAAGCTTCTGTAATGGTCACGATGTCTCTCGGTGTTTGTGATTTCTACAAGAGCCTTTACACCATCACCGCTTGGTGACTCCCAACAGGACATGATGTACTTGTCAGCAGCGAGTGCATTCTTTGCTCTGTCTACATCAACGTGGTCGAAGTCAAGTACGATTAGTCCACTGTGATACTCAAGCAAATCATCCTGCCTCTTACCATCTTTAAACACACCACTAAAGCATACTGCGGGTAGGTTTTGCTTTTCGTTTTTATCGCCCTCACGTATCTTGTGAATTCGATGCTCGCTCTTTCCATCTTTGATTCTAGAGAGAACAGTATCTAAGCTAGTTACTACTGCTTCATGTGTTCGATATATTGTCGGATATATTGTTACCTTCTTTTCCTTCATTGCGCAGACGATTTGCCAGTTGTTCGTACCATCTCGCTTTCTCTATGTCCTTCTCGATTGATGCTGTCGGCTTGTCCCCTGCTCTCATCCGATACTTGAAACTGTTCATCTCGCAGAATGCTATGTACGCTTCCTTGCCCCAGACCTTGAGCATAATCTTCCAGACTTCTTGCGTGTACTTCTTGTAGTGACTTGGATTTATTTGGTCGTACTCTTTGCTTGATTTTCCCATGAATCTGATTTAAGATTTCTATAGTTTTTGATATTGTTACCAACTGTTCTCTATCTCTCTGCTCCATCTTAGATTTAGAGAGAAATGTTTGGTATGGCTGCTGATTAATTTTTTGTTCTACAATCTCGGAAGCCACATAAAACCAACGTCTATAGTTGGCGGATGTTTTGATATATGTTGTGTGCTTGTTCTTGTAGTTGTGGATTGTGCTCCTATCAAGATTCCATAACGGTCCAATGTTCCTCAGCCTGCAATAAGGTATCATAGCATTGGATAGTGCAGCTCTTGCTTCAACACTACTGGCTTGTCTGTTTTCGGGAATCTCCTTCATCCCAATTTTGATGAGGTAGTCCCTCTTCAACTCTTCGAATATATTCATTTCTATTTTGTTTTTATTTATCTTCTTCTTCTTCTATCATCGTGTCAAACACGTACTCCAACGACTTCGTTGCGTGACTAATCAACAGGCTAACATTATCCTCTTCAAACTCAACGTCTAGTATCTTGTCTAGTTCCTTCTGTAAGCTGTTGACGTGGTACCTTACCTTGTGCTTAAAGTTTGTGTGACCCTCAGTCTCATCAAGCATCTCCTGTAGTAAGACGCACAACGAAAAAATCTTTATCTCTAAATTCTTCATGGCTCAACGATGTTTGTCATTCCACTTATTCCAGTAGTGTCTGTGCTGTTGGAATCCCATCACCGTGACGAACAAAGATATCACCCAGAAGTATGGCTGCCCAGTGGTAAATGCTTTCGTCATAACCATAGCCAATATGATTGGTGTTACGCATACATTTGTGAGCCTAGCCCACGGATGTTTTTGACGGAGTAAATACTCCCAATAGTTATCAAACTTTCTCATAGTTATTTTTATTTATGTTAACCAAACTTTGTTTATATCAAGGCACTCACCATCATGTGCCTCTTGTCTTGCTATCTTGAACTTCATTGCCTCGTCATATTTCTTGAATGATACTAAGACGTATGGTTCGAAGTCTTTGAATAGTGGGTCTGCTGTCTTGACTATTACCGCATAGATATATTTGTGCGTAGTCATCCTAACCCATAGTTTTTTTATGAATCGCATATTGTTTAAATTAAATTTGTTGGACTATCTTACTTGACCCATCGAGTTGCTACTGAAGTTGGCAACCCCACTCTTTGGTTCACTTAGTTTCATGTTCTTCCCACACTTGGGGCAGTCGGCTCCCTCTGAGTATATCTCTCCATTCTCAATCTTAATCTTCACATCAGAGATGGTGTATGTTTTATCGTGACATTCGCACTTGTACTTAGGCATAGCTTTTTGTTTTCAATATAACATCTTAGAAAGTAAAGGGAGGCTAACCAATAAAACCCTCCCCTTACAATTATACACACTTAAGATTCAAATGGCTTACTTGAATCGTACTCCCGAAAGGATTCGAACCTTTGACCGTCTGCTTAGAAGGCAGATGCTCTATCCAACTGAGCTACGAGAGTATGGAGGAGGGGAAATGAAAAAACCCCCCTCCGTTTACTCACTAAAATGGCAAGTCGTCTGTTGCCATGTTGTTAACCTTCTTCTCCTGTTCCATTGGAGCGTTCGGGTCATAGACTTCTGCGAATGCCTTCATCCTGCGGTTGTCTTCTCTATCTGGAAGGGATACTACCGTAAGGTATACCCTACCTTTACTTGTTGCATACTGCTTGAGGTTGTCAAGCTCTTCTGTAGTAAAGCTAATCTTCTGCGTTACTCTTGGGGATTCAGTGTATCCCGCAAACACTTTGCTTTTTTTCTCGCTCATAACGATTATTATTTAATTGATTGTATAAAGTTTTTGTACCGTCTTCGTTCCTTTACATCGTTCATCTTCTGCTCACCAAACAACCATAGAAGTCTAAGCTCACTGTAATCACTACCAAGAACAGTTTTTAGTTCGGGGTACGGGAGTAGTAACTCCACTATCGCATAATAAACTACCATGCATTTTTCTTGATACCCATTCTCCCTGAACGTAATCTTCTTGGTGAAGTCAACACCGAAGTGTTGGTTAGCTTTCTCTATGAGTTGTTGTGTGTTCATATGATTCCTTTCTTGTAGAACGTGACTGTGTTCTGTTTGTTATCTAAGTATTCTTCTATTCTTTCTACAGCCATGTTGAACTTCTCAGCACCACGCTGTAGTGTTTCTGAACTTGCCTCATACACACCGATTGCATACGGGTAAGCTTTCTCTTGAGCAACCCAGTAGAACTTGTCCTTACCGAGCACCTCACAGTATATGTAGGCTTGGATGTCATAGCCGAAGCTGAATACATTGTATCTAAACTTGTCCAAGCTTTGAGTTGTCTTACTATCAGAGATGTATCCCTCGTTCAGACAGTCTAGGAACCCTCTTACGGGAACTCCATTAACCTCTTCATTAAACTCATACTGATAGTCACCCTTCAAGTATTCCTCAAGCACGCCAGTCTTCTTTAATCTGTCTATCATCTCTTGAGCCTTCGTGAAGTCATCGTGAGACACAAGCTCCAGACCTTTCTCATCAGCTTCATCCTTGTAGTCCTTAGCCCACGCCTTGTACTTGTTAGTCATCTTTGGTGCTCGACCACCGATGGTTTTACAAATCTTTCTGTCGTCTAGAATCATGAACTGCTTCTTGAAATCCTTCGGAGTGAACAGTAAACAGTCATACATACTTCCGAATGACAACGCAGGTGATTCCTTCTTGAGCTGACCTCTCATGTACATCTCCCACAATCTCATGTCTTGAAGAGCGTACTTGATGGAGCTATAGGAAAGATGTCCCTTCCCTACGCTCTCTGCTAGTTGTATCGACAGCATTATTGTGCGATTAATTCTAGTAAAACATCAATCTCTTCTTTGCTGAATTTAGACCTACTCTGCTTCTCAATTTTACTCCAAGCATCTGCCTTGTCATCAGACTTTTTAAGATAAGCTACCGCCTTGTCGAACTGGGCATCAACAGACTCAGCTTTCTTAGCTTTCTTTGGTGCGCTTTGCTTTGCGATAGCATCTTGAACCTCATTTGCTGAGGCTATAGACACATCAATACCAATACCTAGCATAGCTAGAGCCCGACCAACAGCTGATGTTTCGCAGTTCTCAACGTAGCTCGTCTTGTTGATGTGAGAGCTCGCCTTCAACTCATGTGCATGCCCCGTAGCGATTACTCTTTGCTGTTCGTCAGCGACGATGCACCTGCATACGCATTGGTCATCATTAAGCACAGTGAACTCTGTTGAGATTGTCCAATTCTGATACTGCTTCTCTTGTCTGAAGAATTTAATACGTTCGTTTACTTCGACGTATTGTTTTCCACGTATGTTTGTGGTTTTAAATTTGTAATTATTCATTTGTATTGTATTATATTAAAGTTCTAAGAATGTTTCTACCTCTTTCATCAACCACAGTTGAAGTTTAACTAGAGGGTTTAGTATTGCGCACAGTATCACTATTGGTGCTACCATTGCTATCTTCAAGAGCGTCTTCATATGCTTTTAATAAGTCTTCGTGTTCGTCTAAGAGTACACTCTGTTGCATGATTAGATTTACATAAGCCTTTCGCTCCCTTGCGTTTTCTTTTTCAAAGTTCGAGGTTTTTTTTCTAAAAGTCAACAGATTCTTCAACAAAGTTTTTAATGTGTTAATTATTTTCATGATTCCCATTCTTTAAGTCCATAGTTTTCAGCCGATTCCGCTAAGTCCATGCATCTATGAACAAACTCCATAGCTGATATGTCACCGTACTCGTATCTCTCCTTGACCTCTATGAAGTTTTGCATCACCTTCATGCAGTCACTCGGTTCAAATGAGGAGACGCATTGCTCTTCTCTCATTCGTGTAAATTCTTCTTTTGTCTTTCCCATAGTGTATATATAACGTGATTTGAATTAATTTATTATGCTATTGATGAATGATAAGTTAGGTGGTTACTATGTCCTCTAGCTGAGAACCTTTTACCTTCATTGATTATTGTCTCAAGGCTTGCTATTGTCATGTTGATTTGTGCCTCATCCATGTTGACGTTCGGGTCATCATTTAAAGAGTCAAGCATCTTTATGCAGAAAGCCCTTAGTGATTTCAACTTTTCATAGGTGACTAAGAACTCACCACCCATAGTGTCCCCATCTTGAACATTCTCCACAAACCAATCGTGAATCTTGTAAGCATTTCGCCAATGGAATATCTCTTCCTTTACTTCCAGAGGATTCTTTACTTTGATTTCATCACCACCATGATTTAAGGTTAGTGAATACTTGGGTGCATCAAGTTCATATTCGTGATTCACCACTTTGTGTTTTCTGTTTAAGACCATTTCTAGTGCCATATCTATTTTTTTTAATTAGTTACTACTGCTAGTAAGAGTTTATCGTTACAGAGTTTCTCAGCGACAACCATTGCCTCTTGATTGTCTATCTTGAAATACCCATCCTTCTCTTTGAAGTTTATACTCCATTCTGTTAGTGCCTCGCGTACTTTGTTATAGTCTTTCGCGTAGCAATATAATTTCTTTGTCATCATGCGCTGTATTTTTTTAAGTACTCTAAGTCTTCTACAATCTCATCTTCATGTTTGTACTGCGATAGGTACTCATGAATCCGATACTCTTCGTGTGGTTTGAATAACTTAGCGTCAGTATACCCACCCCTTGCGTCACAACCATTGTGAATCTGTAGCAGTAAGTATTGCTCACCGTCTAGTTCTACCCAAGCCCCTTGCAGTATCTGAGAAAGGTCGCTATCTTCGTTGTATGTGTTGAACGGATGTTTCATCTCTACCTCACCGATACTTTTTAGATAGTCGGATGCATCCTCTGAAACTCCATAATGGAATCCTTCCCAATCACTACATAATGTGTTCAGTCTGTTGAACTCGTTGCATATGTCGTCAAGTTCTAAGTCGCTTAGGAAGTGAAAGACCGATACAGTTCTTTGGTATTCAATGTGGGTCTTATCATCCTTGTCAATCCAACTAATCTCTTCTATGTTTTCCTCCTCCTCGTTGCTGAAGTCCTCAATAGTCCTCTTTTGGTTTCGCTCCCAATGCCTTCCGTAAGCACCACCTGAATCGAGCATGTGGCTTCCTGTGTTTTCTGTTAGCATCTCATAAACTAACTTGTCTGTTTCTGTATATTTCATTTTGTTTTGTTTGTATTAATAACGCTACTCTGATTCTTTTATTGTCTCGAATGTCATTTCATCTACGCCTTGTCTTTGTAACTCTTCACACGCTGATGATATAATGAATGACATATTTTTCAGGTCCTCAATGATGTCCTTTGCCGATAGCTTTCTTTGCATGTACTCAATCTCAAACAGAGTGCCTCGATAACAGTTAATCACCTCAGCTACCTCAGCGAATTCGGGTACGCATTCCCAACCTTCATATATTGTCTTTACTACTTTCATTTGTTTTTATTTTATAACGTGAGCAATATTGTTTTATTGTTTGATGTCTTAAAAATCTTCCCATCTCTCTTGTTGGAAGTCTTCGGGAAGCATTCCCGTTGCTCTGTATATTTCGTAATTGTCTGCATGCTCTTGAGCCATCTCACCATTGACTACAAAGTCTCGTCTAGTTGCTCGCCTCATGTTCAGTGCATCAATACGTCTAATAAGCATCTTCAATGTGTTGCGTAGGTGGTTAGTATCCATGTCATCTACATCAATCTTATGACCATTTCGCATGGTCCAATAAACTTTATCTTTCATCTTTACTGTTTTTGAATTCACGTATGATTTTGCTTGCTTGTATTTTACCACGCTCGTTTAATCCATCTTCATCCCAAAAATCGTTTCTGTCATGAAGCCCTTGTAATTCAGACCAAAACTCTAAAGGATGACCTCTATACTCTTCCTTAAGAAGGCACTCCAACCCTTGTTCATTTCGTTGATTCATGGTCGTGTTATGTAAGTCTCTTACACTACCTATAAAAGAACCGAATTCTTCTAAAGATTCTTTGGTCATACACATACCTACTGCACACATATTCCCATCTTTTGTTTGGTATGCACACGCCTCTGAGCCTAAAGCGTCATACATTTGAACATCATTTAAGTCTACAGTTGATTCTGCACATACCTCTATTGACCTACTGTTTAACGTGTAAGTATCGGCTACCTGCATTACAATTTCTTTCGTTGTCTTTTTCTCTTTCATGATTTTATTTTATTAGGATAAACTCCCATAATCTTATTTACCATAGTTTCTATCTCATCATACCTTTCATTGTAAAAATCTTGTGCTTCATCTGTAAATCCATAAGATGTGTCTGTGCAATCTTTACTTTCAAATGTATCTTCGTGAAAGTTTAGTTCAGTTAGTTGTGTAGCCATTTCATCTACAAACTCCATGAATCGACTATTGTCTATTATTGTCTTGTTATCTTTCATCGTTGTATGTTTTAATAAATTCTACTACTCTAAAATGTGTGCTTTCAATACCCCAACATTCTGTAATTGAATCGTCAATGTCAGTTATCATCTCCTTCATCACTTTAGTCAGGGGATGAATGGATTTACAGTTCTCTATCACTGGCATCAGCCAATCCCATGAAGTGTGGTATTCAAGTTCATCAATATAGACAACCTCATTACCTTGTATGGTTTTAAATATCATCATTGATTTATCAATCTCAGTGGTAGTCATACCCATAAACTCTGCTATTAACTTGTTATCATTCATACAAATCATTTTCTATTTGTTCAGTATTAATATTCAATTCCTTTAGTATGTCGATGATGTAATCGGGAAGTGAAAAGATTCCATCGTATCCATACAGCACGCCATCAGCTATCTCTAATTCACCTTCTGCGTAAAACTGTTCACCCCATGTATCTTCATCAGCGATTTCGAAACAGCCCCAATCAGATTCAACCTCAACTTCAACATTCATTATCACCTTCTTTGGTTTTGATACAGCCCCTATACTCGTCTCGTAAAAGGATACTGTTTCTACTTGTCTCTTCACTCTTGATTTTTTAGTATTCATGTTTTTAGATATTGGTTTTTTTATAAATTATTGTAATTTTTGAGCCAATACATTAGATGTCTCCGTTTTTCATTAAGCAGAGAATCTGTGTATGTCTTAGTAACAATGTCATCCAGCCACTTTTCAAAGTACAGACTCTGTTGAGCCATCGTACCTACTCTTTGAGGCTCGTACTTTACATCTACTGTTAAGCCATTTATAATTGCTTCTTTTCTCCCATCTCTCAATGCTTGTACTATTGCATCTTTGATAATTTGTTTTCTGTAGTTTTTCATTTTCTTAGTGTGTATATATTAATAACGTGAGTTAGTTTACTTTATTATGTGTACTTCATCTAAATTGTATCCTTTTTTTATTTGGATGTATGAGATGAAATTTTCTAAATGTCTCTCGTTCTCGAATTCTTTTTCTACTGTCCATGTTCTTTGCTGAAGTCCACAGTTTACGTAGAATGTTATTATTGCTTCTAATGTTTTCATCTTATCGTTTTAAGTATTCGTTTATTTGTTGTTTTAGTTTTCTAAGATTGGTGTTAGTGAAGGTTGGATTTGCATATGCTGATGCGGTATATTCTCCACTTCTCCAATTAATGCCGTAACCTTTGTAATAAATTACTCCTCTATTTCTCTTCTCTAAATTTGTCATGATTTGACTCTTAGTGTGTATATAGTAATAACGTGAGTTGATTTGTTTTATTGCTCGTCTCCTTTCATCATGAGCATTAATTCCCTCAAAATGCTTTCGTTAATTCTTCTGAATTCACAATTATTTTGGATGAAATTCTCATAGGTTTCAATCTGATTCATTTCAGTATCCATGTCCATCGAATCCTGCATATCAATCAGCGCAGATACATTGTTTTTTGACCGTTCAATATCATTAAAAATCATTGTAACTAGCTTGTTGAGAACATCTGTAGCTTCTGACAAGATTACACCTCCTTGGTCATCTCTTACAGCATTTTCGTTCTTTGACAATCTGTTTAACTCTTTGTGGAAATCTGCGATGTTTAAATTCATGGTATTGGGTTTTAGTGTGTATATATTAATAACGTAAGTGTATTTCTTTTATTGTGCGAATGATTGAAAAAAATTCACTGCCTCGTCGATGGTCATGCCATCCTTTAAGCACTCATCATTCAAACAAACAGAGTAACTGTCGTTCTCGCATCTTTTGATAGTTAGTGTTTCGTTTCCGAATACTTTCGATAAACTCATGGTATTGGGTTTTAATGGGGAGAGAATCTCCCTCCCCGTTAGTGTATTTCTTTTATTGTATTTCTAGTATTCTTTTTATTTCACGTTCAGAGCAATCGTAAGGTACTCCCGTTGCATTCTCGCTGATGACAATAAGTGCATATCCAATCCATAGGTAGAAGTTTTTATGCGCTTTGCTATACTCAGCCCAATCTGCTTGCGCTAAGTGGAATGCTTCACTACCCGCTTCAAATACGCTCTGACAGTTATGGTCAATGTTGAAACGAATTGCTTCCTCTTCAGTTAGATTTCTACCACCGAACTTGTTTAGGTGATTGTTAACTTTTGCTAATCTTAATTGATTTCTCTTATTCATGATGTTGGATTATTGGTTCGTTTGATAGTATAACGTCAGAGTATTTCATCTTATTGTGCTGATTGAAAAAAAAAATTATTCTTCATCGATGCACCATTCATCGAACTCTTCCTCATGTGAGAATTCATACCCGCTTTCAGTCTTAGTAAAGAAGTATTCCATCTGCTCATCATTATCAACAATGATGGTAAACTCTTCTCCAAATTGCTTCTCAACATTCAGACGTCTGTCGCCATCTTCGAATACGTAGTTCAACATTTGCTCTGCGGTGGTGAAATTTGTGATATCCATAATCTTAATCTTTAGTGTGTTTGATAGTATAACGTGGGTTGATTTGCTTTATTGTGCTGATTGAAAAAAAATTATAGGGAGGGGAAATCCCCCCCCCTTGTTAGTGTGTTTGTTTTACTCTTCGCCAATGATTAAGTCAACCGCTTTCATAGCTTGATTGCATGCACTCAATGCCATCTTTGGCTTGTCTTCTAGCTTCTTAATCCATCCATTGATATACGCTTGAGAATTGTTTGCATTGTCCTTAGGATTAATTCCAGTAATACCTACTAAGAATTCACTGCCAATCTCAGCTACCAGTTCCTCCTTAGAGTAATCCTCTGACCCGAATGCAGAAACCTTGTCCAATCTCTTAAGCATAGACTCATGACCAGTGCTGTGAACTAACTCATGAAACAATGTCTTGTAGTAATCATCTGATGAGACGAAGCGTTCCTGGAGAGGCATTTGAACATGATGTCTAGATGGTGCATAGAATGCGCTCTCACCACCATGACCCAATGTAGGTTTCTTCTCTGCATCGTACTTCTCATTGTACACTTTTTCCGCTTCCTCAATCGGTGAGAATTTACCACCTTTTACTGGTGTGCGTCTTGGCGCGATATCATCACACTGGTCGATGTTGAACACGCTCCACAATCTAGGTGAGAACACCTTCTTCACGTCAGCCAGTGTAAGACCCGCTGACATAACAGCATCCTTTGTTCTGTAGAAATTACCATCCTTGTCAACGAATGTGATGTTCCAGAAAACGATTTCAGTTCCTTTCTGCCCCTTCCTCACAGTTCCTCCCTTTGCTTGTGCTTGCTTGTAAGTAATCCACTCATTGTGAGCGTACCCCATTTGACTGGTGGTAATCGAAAGGATGAAGTGATTATAACCTCTGTATGCTTTACCAGTAGTGTTATTGATTGGTGAACATCCACCACCTTCCCACGGACGAAACCACTTGAGTCCTTTGGTCTTTAATCCTTCGATGATTCGCTCTGAAACCTTTGTGTAAACGTCTTTCTTGTTCTTCATGATATTAAATTTTAGTGAGTTAGTGGGAGGGGGAAATCCCCCCCCCGTTTTGATTTATCCTTGGTTTCTTTCCTCGTTAATCCATTCGTCGTACATATCACACATATCTTCAAGTGATTTGTGTAGGTTTCTAGAACTACCTACGTAATTCGAGCCACATTCATAGTATACAGATGGAGTAGTGTTCTCACATTCTATCCTATAGAAAAATAACTTGTATCCTTCGTTCACTTCATCGAAATTAAATACCGCTAACGTCTGCTCGTACTCATTACGTCCTTCATGGTACTCTTTTTCTGCGTTGAAATCTAGGATATCCATTAACTTGAATTGATTAATTGCTTTGCTCATAACTATAAAATTATTGGTTTGTTTGATAGTATAACGCACTGCATGTTTTCAATATTGTGTGCAGACTAAAAAAAAATTTATGTGTTTGTTGAATCCCCAATGATGGTAGTATATGCAGAGGCAAAAAAAATGTGGGTGTGATTGTACCTACTTGTCGTCAAGCTATCAATCGAATGCATCATTGTACTGTCATCGTGTACCCACATACTATGCATACATCTATCAGCAACCTCATCATGAGTCTACAGCAAAAAGCTAGAATTCTACGCGCAAATCGCAAAAAGTTTTAGGGGGTGGGTTTTGTAAAATCAATTTGTTTTTTGTTTTGCAATCGATTTATAATATAATAATCCCCACGGTATGTATTACTGACATCTATTTTCACGTAACCAGCGGTATGTTTTCGGGGTTATCTTTGTGGAAACTTGAGACGTGAAATACATCAGATTCATCATGTTTTACTTCTTGGTATTCTTAATATCATTCATTGCATATGTGACATACCTATATAGTAAACTCACATATAAGGATAAACGCAAGGATACTTGACATTGTCGTTTTTTTCGTGTAACTTCGCATCGGCTCATGAGCGCAACGGTAGTCACTAAGACTTAGCTTCGCAGTCTTGTTCTCTACCTAAAGAGCTAACAACAATCTGTTACGCTTGAGCTCTTTGAATACAGTGAGCTAATAAGTGAATAAGCCATGCCTATGCCCTGACGTAGGCTTCTTTATTTATATACCCTCTATATATGTTATGCATTCTGTACCTAGAACATGTCGGGAGGATATAATCTGTTACAAATCAGGTGAGTAGTTTTTTATTTATGAAGGATGGTTTTTACTATTTTTGTTGTCATGGACGCACTAACACAATTTGAGCTTATAGCTATAGCTGGTTCATTGATTGGGATATGGATAAAGCATCAAGCTGACTACTCTTCTTTAAAGTCAAGAGTCATATCATTGGAGACGGATAATTCTGAGATGAAGGAGGACATCAAGCTATTACTCAAGGAGGTTCAAGAGGTGAAGATTCTTTTGGCTAAGAACCAAGTGGAATAATATTTCTGTCCTTACACAATACACTTTATTATTTTTCGTTAGAGAAACATGAGAGACCCGATACACTTATGCGATGTCGTCATATATGATGGCAAGGCAAGGAAAGAATACAAGGTGAGAGACATCGTTCTATCAGGGAATGATAAGAGACTAATCTGGAACTCACCCTACCACCGTAACAGAATAATCACAGAGGCGTTTAGAACTAAGGCTAAGGTTAAACGTCAGAAGGAGAACCTGTCATTGAGTATCAGGGACATAGATTTTAAGGTCAGCCTTGGATACTCTAACCATAATTGGGGACTTACTAAATGATTATATTTGTGCCATGATGTACAAGTATAAAAAAGCACAAGAGGGTACTAAGGTAAGTGGAGACCCTAAGGTGACTAAGGAGAGCGTACTAGCTGACACTAAGAAAAGATTCTCAGAGGAGTTCCCAGATGTAGAGATACCAGAGAAGGAATTGGAGACGTACAGCATGATATACTTAATGTCTGGGTTGAAGCCAGAGGCATTGGATAAGATGGTTGATAGAGAAAGAAAGCGTCAGATGAAGATGTCGAAGTCAGGTGAGAAGGCTATGTACGGAATGAAGGTAAAGAAGAAGTCATGAAAACTGCAAAAAGAAAAGATAGACAGAAGCTCACGATAACAAACGAGACAGTATCTATTGACCCGCCAAAAGGACACCACTGGATGGAGGAGTCTGGGAGATACTATCTAATGGTTGGGGAGTATCAGCCTCACGCAGGAGCTGTCGAGAAGGCAAAGTTTAAACTAGCCAAGCATGGCAAGTAAGAGAAAGCAACCATACAGATTAGGATTACCCAAAAAGTACACTGACCCGAAGCAAGGCAAGGACATCAAGGCTTCCGAAGAGGAGGATGCTAAGAATAAGAAGTCTATGGCGGCAGCTTACAAGGCAGGTAAGAGAGTTCCCTTGAGTGCTTTCAAGATGAGGGTTGCCAAGAAGGGTGCTAAGGTTAAGGCAAAGCCACTAAGCTCCTCCACAAAATCCACACTACAGAAGAAGGCTAAGTCCTCAGGCATATCATATGGTACACTATCTAAGGTGTACAGGCGCGGACAAGGTGCGTGGATGTCTTCAGGTTCTAGAAGAGGAGCGTCTATGGCGGCATGGGCTATGGGTAGAGTAAACAGCTACATCAGAGGTTCAAAGAAGCACGATACAGATTTGAGACGTGGCTAAGAAAACTACATTCGACACTTACGTTAAGAAGGTTCGTAAGAAGAGACCAGGACAGCATTCCAAAAAGAGCTCCCACAACAAGGGCAGTCAGAACTACAAGAAGCCTTACGCATCTCAGGGTAGATAGATATGAGATTTACGATACCTAATATTATTTCTGAAGAAGACTTAGCTCTATTAAGCCGCATCCATATTAATAAGTCTATACGAGACTGGAATGAGCCCTTAATAAAGAGGGTGTTCACAAAAATAAAAGAAGAGACTGACATTGAGCTTTGTGATAAATCCTACTGGAGGGTGGAGAGCAAATCCCAAGGACATGGATGGCATGTGGACACAGGTAACTCAAATCACATGGCTTGGTGTAGAATTGGGTGCAGTATACTTCTTTCAGGTTCATTCGAGGGTGGAGTGTTGAGATACAGGGATGAAGATATAGAACAAGAAATGTACACCCTTTACGGTCATGGCTCAGACGTGGAGCACATGGTTACCCCACACTCACCAGAAGGTTCAAGAAGGGTCCTACTTCTTTTCATCTAAAAAGTAACAACTAATCTTTTTATATTTGTGCTTATGAAAATGGTAAAGCACAACGGCAATATGGTTCCGTTCTTCGCAGCGGACGGTAAAGGTTCTGGAGACCTCAAGAAGGCTATGTACGGCATGATGGTTCGTAGAGCTCAAGAGGGGGCGATGATTACAGACCCGCCTAAGAATGGAGACGATAAGGTTATAAGCCCAAGGTTTTCATACGTAAGCACACCTCAGTTTGGGGGTGCGTTTCAAGAGGACACAGAGGGAATGGTTAAAGCAACATCTCCAGATAAGATTGATGCATTCAACATCACGCTACCAGAGTCTAATATGCTTGAGGATTTAGATGAAGCAACAAAGCAAACAATCCTCGGCTCTAACTGGGCAAACCAAAACTTAACAGGTGAGGGTAACCTCGATGAGCAGTACAACGAATATGCTGCTAGAACTAGAAACGCCATCGAAGAAAACCCATCAGAATTCCTAGAAGCTATAAACGCTGCCATCGAAGATGACCACCCAAGCTTCGAGTCACTTAAAGGAAAGTCTGATGAGGAGAAAATATCTATTGCCACTGCTTACATGACAGACAAAAAGATTGGTGCGTTTCATGGTGCAATACGATTCAATGAGGAAATGGTTCCAGACTCACTTATGTTCAACCCAAATGTATTTGAAGGTGCTGGGTATAGATTTTCAGTGACAGAAGAGACTCAGGATAAAATCAACTCAGGTCAGTATAGCATTGATGAGATTTTTGACCTCGTTCAAAACGACAGTGGCACTGGTAAGAAAAACTCTCTTCAGATGCCTTTGTACGTTTTTGGTGTAGGTAATAAAGTGGTCAAAGGCGAAGACGCAAACAGATTTATAAAGGAAGGTATAGCGGCAGGCGTAGACATGACTGACCGAAACAGCACTGAAACTAAAGATTTTGTTAACGCTTTTATGGAGAAAAACGGTTCCGTAAGTGCAGAGAAAACAGAGTTCACAGATGGTGAGGGTGGACGAGGTTCTTTCCAGATACCTAAACTTACTTTTGAAAATGCCAGCAATATAGTTCTAGATTTAGCTGAGGGTAGTCTTCAGTCTGGAAATAAAAAGGCTGCTGAAACGAGAGAAGAGTTTAACAAAAGAAAATCTATTTGGCTTCAAGGTTATAAAAGAGCTCAAGAAGCTGGTAATTTAGAATCATATCGTAAGAGCCACCCCGAACCTGTCTTTGGAAGAAGAACCATGAATGAAGGGGGTATGCTTCCTACAGGAATGAGGGTGAAGAAGGCAAGAGAAGGGGCTAAGATTACAGCATCAAATAAAGACCTTGCAGATTTTTTCAGACGTAGAAAAAAAAACAAGCACACTCAGCGTGAGAAGACTTTCTCCCCTCAGGTAACCGACTCTGAAATTACAGACGAGTTCACCAAGATATCAAGTGGCTCAGACTTTCAAAGGTCAAAGTTTAACCCCATGCCTGGCAGGACTTCCTACAAGGACCAGTTTGGAAATAAAATAGTAGTGCGTGATAGAGGCGACAAGGGGAAGACTGTAAAGCCAATATTTAAGCGTTTCGGTTTTTAACCCTAGTTATTACTGAATCCCAGGAGGGTAGAATCCTTTCACCACGTTGCCATATTCTGGAGCCCATTGACCGCCCATTGAAAGTAATGGGTGCTTAGGTCTCATAGTGTGAATCACCTTACCGTGGTCTGTGCAAAATCTTGAGTATCTACCAACATGAGCCATGAAGTACGCCAATACCTCACCAGTGAAGCGATTCTCAAAAACCATGTGGTATGTACCCCAGTCTTCCGCTACGTAATCTACACATGTGGTTCCAGTGCTGATGGTCTCCCACTTCACCTCCTGACCTGTTCTAGCTAGTCTAGTTTCTACTGGGTCAGTTGGGGGGTTTCTCCAGAAGAGTTCCTCGTGGAATAATCTCACTGATATGCTGTCATTGTATACTGAATCTAAAGGTCTTCCATTGATGTCAGCTATTACTCTAAATGTGATTTGAGAGAACAACGCCTGTCCTGCAATCAATCCTAATATTAAAAATATACTCTTCATAACAATTTGTTTTGTGGGTTCGTCTAAATCTATAACGCACATTTATTTGGTATATTGCACAATCATAAAAAAAATATGAGAGCATCTAAGAAAAAATACTCTAACGGCGGGAAGACACCTCAAGGAGACCCCAAGAAAGACTCATTAGCTTTTGAGCAATATCTTAAGCAAAGAGCAGAAGAGCAATATAAGAACCATCTAGACGGTTATCAAATAAGAAATGACGCTATTCTAAACAAACGAGTAGATGAGGTATCCAACCTTAAAGACCGAGGCAAGAAAATATCTGCTGTAGAATATCTAATGAATGATGAAAAATTCCGTAATAGAATTAAGAAGGAGTATGAAAGTGAAAAACCTGCTGTTGGTAAAAAGGCAATGACGGGTGCGAGCAAGCTAAACATTGCTGCTGCATTAAAGAAGAAGGGAATGAAAGGTGGTAGACCCTTGAAATCAGGCTCTAACTAAGAGTTAATAGGTTCCCCACCCTCTAGCTTTCTATACACCCGCTGGATAAGCAACCTACCTTTCTGTGACAGACTCAATCTGTTCTCATTGTTTACACCTCGCTCATGGAACAGCGCATCGACGTATGCATCCACTCCCTTTCCATGGTACACCGTTTCTATATGACCCTCCCTCTTGAGTGGTAACACAGTCCTGTCGTATAGCTTCTTCTTACTCCTCTTCAACACCTTTGCCACATGTGACACAGTGAAAAACTCGTAGTCATATATAAACAACATGAACTCAAGTTCTGTCTGAGACACCCCGTAGTTGCTAGATATGTCCTTGGTAACAAGAGACCACTTCTTTAAATAGTTCTTGTTGACATACCTGTTATTCAACTTACTAAAGTCCCGTCTTTTTCTGCTTGGATGACTTCTTCCCATTATAGTATATTTGTAACAAATTTAAAAAGATGGGAACTAATCTTTCAGGATTCAGAATAAAAGATAGTTACAGTGGTCTACTTAAAACCACTGACAACACAATACTAACCGCTAAATCTAGTGGGTATCATGTGATTAGCGATGGTGCGGGTAATGACACAAGGTTGAGCCTAGCCACTGACGCTACGCAGCTTGATGCAAGTTCGGATGGTTTGGTAATCACAGGACTGGCTACAACTTCAGAGTCAAGCTCGCTAGTGATAAGCTCAGGCGGGGTGATATCTAAAAGAGCCTTCCCAGGTTCTTCTGGTGTGTCTGTAAATACAGTAGCTGGTAATACTCTTGGTTCAGACTTTGGTACTGACCCTACTGTATCCATCCAAGGTACAGCAGGTGGTGATGGGGCTACATTAACCTTTAAAGGTGGACATGGTATCAATGCACACATTGACGCTTCATCAGATACTATAACAATAGAGAAAGGGTTTGATGAAATCGCAAAAATAAACTCCACAAGTGACCTTCTGATGACCGCGGACAGAAGTAAAACGACTGGCGCAAACAGAACATACCAACTAGACCTTAACGCAATGGGGGCTTCTCAGGTTGAAATACTTCTACCTGTTCCAACAACTGCACTTGTTGGGATGTTTTTTAAGTTTATCATCCAGACAAAAAAGGATGGTGTTGTTCATAGAATAAGAGCAAAGGATACTACTCCAAGTGGACCTGTTCACTTTGTTGGTCAAGCTATACTAAGGGATAGCACTGCACAAAGAATACAACTTGTTGAGATAGGCACAACAGATAAGGATGTTATAGAGATACAGAGTAACGCTAATGATAAAGGTGGTCAGATTGGTGATGAGATTACATGCACATTAATTAGTCTAAATCAATGGCTTGTACAAGCAAGTTTCGTAACCACAGGAAGTATTGCATCTACTACTCCAGCAGTTTTTGTTAACGCCTAATGGATGACATTCTAAAAGAAGCAATGCGCGACGAACTACAAGATGTGTTCGAACGCATAGAGGACATTATTGATAAATACAAAGCATCAGTCGAATTGGTGTACACGATGTCAGTTGGGTATATCGAGGATGACAGAGGTGGGGTTCAAAAATGGAATCTACACTACGGGTGGAATGTAAAAGACATTGAAGAATTTGAGAAGTTCATGACACTTCAGGCTGAAGCCTATGTCGCATCTGAAGACGAGGGCAGCGGTGACATGAATTTTCTTTTAAACTAAACAAATGGATTTAATAAGAAAGATTGTCATTGGGGCAAACCCCAAGGACGCACTGGCATACTATGTCGGTATGAGGGCTGGGCAGGGTAATGTCTGTGCCATCAAGGAAGACGAGGCAGCTCTATATAAGTATAATGTAAGAAGGTATCATGTCTTTGTAGAAGACGACGACTCAACGTACATATGGAAGACGATTGAGAATCTACCTATTTTAATTGAATATGATTGTAATTTCGAATGAAAGCTTTAAGACACTTTATTGTACAGGTCCCTGAGAAGACAGATGACAAGGTTACTGTCGGGGGAAAAGAATTATTTTTAGACACTAGGTTCAACGAGTTCGACCACAGGATATGCTATGGCGAAGTTCTTAGCGCACCATTAATTTACGACACTGGCGTGAAGAAGGGAGATACATTGTTCTTCCACCACCACGTCACTATAAGTAAAAGCTTAGAACTTGGTGACAACAAGTACATCGTATTGTACGATGATAGGGAGACCACTCAAAGCCATGCTATTGCATACAGGGATTCCGATGGTGAGCTACACATGCTTGCTGGGTGGGTCTTCGTACAACCCATAGAGGTTGAGTCTGTTGAGCAGGTTACTGAATCTGGAATAATTGTTGACCTAGATGTTAGTGATGTCGAATACGAAAAGGAGGCTAAGATGTTCATGCCTCATCCCGACCACATCGCACAGGGTGTAAAGGCTGGAGACACTGTAGGTTTTGACAAGGACAGAGACTATAAGATGAAGCTTGATGACGGCACGATAGTTTATCGTATGTTGTCAGATAACATCAGCTATGTCGTCAACTAAGTTCACCACAACAGCAGCAGCCAAAAGACTTATGAAGTCTATGGAGGTGGCAATCAATAACATGATTGATGAGGTCAGAAAGCCTGTTGACCCAGAGGCTGGTGGTACGCAAAGAAAGGCAGAATTACAATCAATCAAGCAGACCGCGATTGACTGCAAGGAGCTTCTCGTTGAGAGACAGAGGCTAGAGCAGATGGTCAAAGACTTACAGGCTAACGGCTCCATTGAGGATGCCAAAGACTATTCAGGAGGGTTTGCAGAGAAATTTTCTAAATGAGCAATATAGTAGATGTAGAAGGTTATGATGACAAGGTTATTAAGATTTGTCCCAAGGGTACGCTCGGAGATATCGTGGAAGTCGGCAGCCTTCTCATTGGCTTACCAAAGACCCCAAAGTCGGGAATCACAGGTGAAGACTTGGAGACAAGTATGCAAGTGTGGAGAAGGGTATCTATGCCACAGGAGTTGTCCCGTATTAGAAGCATGGACGAGTGGCAGCAGACTCCAAAGGAGTTTCGAGAAAGATTCCGTCCTTATATCGAGGAGGAGTTTCGAAGGCGTAGTGAAGGTTTTTGGTTTTACAATCAGGGTGTACCTACGTTTATCACTGGGAGGCACTACATGTTCCTACAGTGGAGCAAGATTGATGTCGGGTTCCCGTCTTACCTCAAGTTCCAAAGAGAGATATTTCTTCACATGGCTGCTTGCGAAGTTGACCCGCGTTGTATTGGGCAGCTTTACACTAAGTGCCGTAGGTCTGGTTATACTAATATCTGCGCTTCTGTCCTTGTTAATGAAGCTAGTCAAGTTAAAGACAAACTTCTTGGCATTCAGTCGAAGACTGGTAAGGATGCTCAGGAGAATATCTTCATGAAGAAATGCGTTTCGATGTTTCGGAACTACCCATTCTTCTTCAAACCAATTCAAGACGGTACGACAAACCCAAGGGTTGAGCTCGCCTTTCGTGAGCCATCAAAGAGGATTACAAAGAACAATAAGACTACCAATGTAGGTGACGCACTTAACACGGTACTCAACTGGAAGAACACCACTAACAACGCTTACGATGGTGAGAAGCTTCACATGCTATATATGGATGAGGCTGGTAAGTGGGAGAAGCCTGCTGACATCAGGGAAGCCTGGAGGATTGAGAGAACGTGTTTAATAGTTGGTCGTAGGGTTGTGGGGAAGGCACTCGTAGGGTCCACGGTAAACCCACTAGACAAGGGCGGTTCTGAGTACAAAAAGCTTTGGGAGGATTCTGACACAAACAAGAGGAATGCCAATGGTAGGACTACCTCAGGTCTGTATCGTTTGTTTATACCTGCCTATGAAGCTCTAGAGGGATTCTTTGATTTACATGGGAACCCGATAACTGTAGACCCCTCATCACCTATACAAACACTTGATGGTGAGATGATGACTATGGGCTCTAAGAGCTTCTTAAAGAATGAGAGGGATGCCGTCAAGCATGATGCTAGGGAGATGAATGAGATAGTTCGCCAGTTCCCGTTCACTACTGATGAGGCGTTCAGAGATAGTATAGAGGGTAGCCTTTTCAACATTGGGAAGATATACGAGCAGATGGAATACAACGATGCATTGTTCCCTAGTCCTGTTGTTGTTGGAAACTTCCAATGGGCTAACGGTGTAAAGGACACGAAGGTTATATTCAATCCAGACCCTAATGGTAGATGGAGAATCTGTTGGACCCCATCTCAGGAAGACAGGAGTGTGATGA
>Ga0208666_1000031_pt1 | contig 54634 bp, 67 predicted proteins | sample 5B_taG_FD_184078 | JGI IMG/M metagenome (GOLD analysis project Ga0208666, IMG submission 184078) | Marine viral communities from the Subarctic Pacific Ocean - 5B_ETSP_OMZ_AT15132_CsCl metaG (SPAdes) (version 2) | ecosystem: Environmental > Aquatic > Marine > Oceanic | place: Pacific Ocean...
GCACCGTCAATCGTGGTAGATCCTGGAGGTGTTGCTGTAATTGCACCAGAACCTGAGTTTCTTAAATATAAAAACCAGTTGTCTCCACCTACAGTTGGATCAGGCAAGGTGAAAGTAGCCTGTGCTCCCGTAAAGTTGAACATTTTTGCACGATCATCAACCCCACTTGTGTATGTATTATTTATTGTGGTAACAGGAACTGATTGACTCAATAATGTACCAACAGCCACTATACCTGTTCCAGCTAACGAGCTTGCATTTGCTGTAGAAGTTGTTGCTCCATATTGCAACAGTTCCCATGTTCCATTAGCTGTTGTGTTAACAGTAAGATAAATTTGCCATAGTTGCCCAGAGGCGATAGTTCCTACTTGTACGCCACCTGCATTTTTAACAGTAAAAGTGTGTGATCCTTTATTGTTAAAAAGTATTGTATTACCTGTTCCGCTTTTTTGTGCGTCAGGTAAAATAATACTAAACCCTGAACTTGCCTGTGTAACATCAATAATTCTAGTAGCTAGATTTACATTAGTTGACGTTTCTTCAGGCCAACTCAATGTTATGTCGGCAGTTAAATTTAAAGAACTATAACTAATTTCACTTGGATAAATGTTAGCACCGCCAAAAACATCTTGATAAATAGGCATTATGCTTCACTCCTTTGCGCTGAACGATCAAGTATTCTTCCTAAATCTTGACCGCTAAATGCTTGAGCACATCGATCATAAAGACCTTGCCACAACTGTACTCTTTCATCATTTTTCAAAAATGGCGTTGCCTCAAGTAAAGAAGCATACAACACTAACTCTGGTGCATATTCTGTGAGCCAATTGCTTTGCAGTGTTGGACCTAACAATGCTGGCTGTTCATAATATAATACCTCTAATGTACTAGCTGCATTTGGTGTCGGAGCAATCAACCAATTAGCATAATCATAATCAGCATAGAATTGAGGTGACGCTGTTTGAGCTTCATCGGGCCAATAATTACGGAGATACTCATACGATCTTGTTTGTATAGGAGTTCCATTGACCGTCATTGAAATCGTATCACGCCATCGATCTGGTTTTAAGTAAGTAGAAACTCCAATAGAAAGAGGTGTTGTTATGGCTCTAATAAAACCTTCAATCTTTAATTCACGAGCTATACGTCTTTCTGCCAACGTAATTAAACGTGGCAGTTGGTCAAAAACTATTTGATCACTAGCTTGGGTGAACCCACGCTCTAAATACCTGCGTATGTCCACCAACAAGCTATCGTATGTCATTGTATAGCTCATGGTTTAAACCTTACTCAGATTTCTCTTCTTCATATGTTCTTGGATCTACCCAATCTGGGTTGAGGGTCCAAGTAGACCCATCAAAAAACCATTTGTTTCCGTACCACTCTTCTTCAGGGCCAGTAATGTTTTCATACAAGGTGCAATCACTTGTTGAATGACAACCTACAATAAAATCTAGTTTTTCTTCTGGGCCAACATCAATTCTATCCGATAACATGACAACTCGTTTGTCATCTTCAAAAAGAAATTTACTCAAGTTCGTTACATTTTCTACAATCGTTTTCATTATGATGCTCCATTTAATAGTAGTTGGGTTGTTGAAATTGCTTTGCCTATCTCTGTATTACCAGTAGCTGTTCTTGTTATATTACCGTTACCTTGAACATAGTAAGTCGCATCGATTGTAAGTGGATTTGCAGTTCCTGCTGTTATATACACTTGACCAAACCCTGCACCTGCTGTGTTATCGTTATATGATACTAGTGTCCTATTAGCATTCGAATCATAAGCAATTGCTATGGAGGCTCCATTTACTGCGTTACTTGTTACCACAAATGGTGTGTCAAAAGTAATAGATGTACCTGATACTGTTCCCGTAACTATTCTTAAATAATAATCGGTGGCTGATCCAGATTGATTATAATAAGTTATAATTACTTTGTTTAAAGTAGAGTCAAATGTAGATTGTAACGATCCCCCATTAATTTCAACATCCGTAAATGCAACAGGCGTTCCCCCACTTAGTGATGAACCACTTACAGTACAAACCACTACGGTTCCATATGTTGTTGCATTATCTTTGTATGGAATTATTACTTTATTATTTTGACTGTCGAAACAAGTTGTTCCCCCCTCTGACATAACAACGCCTATAGCACCGATTGGATCTACTCTACTACCCCATGTGATAGACGTTCCAGAAACTTGTCCAACTACGCAAGCTAATCCTGTACCTGAGCGTTGATACGTTACTACAGTTCTATCAGCGTTTGAATCATAAGTTGTGTTAACATAACTAATTGCTCCGCTTATTTGTTGCCATTCTGTCATCGATCCGAAAGTAATTGCACCGTTTGATATTGTTCCAACAGCCGATTCTCCATAATTTGATCTAGTCCAACAAATAACTACTTTTTGACTTGTAGAATCATAAGAAATGTCTTGCGCACCTATTTGAGTCTGTCTGTATGTTACGCCACTAAGGAATGTAATGCTCGTTCCAGAAACAGTGCCTACAAACGCTACTCCATAGTAATTTCCATTAGTTGGGTCTGTTGATATTTGTACTATTTTGTCGGCTGATGCATCGTAGGCGATACTATTGTAACTTGAAGAAGCAATTTGAGCGATACCTAGGCTTCCAAAGGACACAGAATTATTTGATGAGTTTATTGCTCCAACTTTAGCAACTGCATATCCCGTAGAAGTGCTTTGAAATCCAAATACAACTTGATTGCTACCGCTATCGTATGCCGCTTTTGCGTCACTAGAAGCACCAGCTGCCATGTTAACTGCCGTTCCTACTGCACCTGCACTCGGTTCAGTTGTTGTTGCAACACCGCCTTGTGGATTGACTTTTCCTGTCGCACCATTGGCTATGGCTTCAGATGTTATGCCTATGAAGTCTGATACGTTGCTAGACTCAGGTTGAAATACAACTGCCTCGCCTACATAGCCTCCCGGCTGATCTTGATAAACTGTTACTACTCTTTGATTAACGCTATCAAAACAATTAGAAACATAACTAGTAGTTGCACTTAGAAAAGTTTCAGGAGATCCAAATGTTAAAGTAGTTCCAGCCACACTTCCTGCGACCACATATCCATATTGTGAAGCACCTACATAAGATATAACCATTTTTTCGGCAGAACTATCCCATGATATATCTAATTGATAACAGGTATTGGTTCCGGCAAAAAAGTTTTCAGTCCCAAACGTCAACGTGCTACCATCAGAAGTTGCTACAAACGCTGACCCATAATCATTGTTTTGAGGGTTTATAGTAGCATACAATATTTTTTGGTTCACACTGTCATACGCCAAACTATTGAACATCCCTTGCACGGAAGTCGAACCATTTAGAGTAATTAAGTTTGGAGTGCCAGCAGTTACTGTTGTTCCACTTACTGATACATACTGATAACGAGTATTTGTTTGAGAGTTGTTTCGATAGACAAAAAGATATTTATTGTAGGTGCTATCCCATATGACAGCTGGATAACTAATATTTTTATTGTCTAAAGTTGTTTCACTTCCGAAACTTATATTATTTCCAGACACTGTGCCTACCACGCCTCCGGGCTGTGCAGAATTTTGATTGTCTTTAAAAACCACAAGAAACGAACCAAGAGTTGGACTGAAAGCCACTTTTGTTTCTTCAGTGCTTCCTTGGTTGTAAGTGCTAATACTTCCCGAAAAACTAATTGAAGTACCACTAACCGTACCCACTCTCGCTTTACCATAAGAGGATTGATTTACATCTTGAAAAAACACCACTGCTTTTTTGTTAACAGTATCGTATCCAACAGTGTGAGCAATTGTGTAGGTGGTGTTATAAACAATACCTGTTCCAAAAGTTATACTATTATTAGAAGGATTTACATCCCCAACAATACATTCACCATATGAACTATTGTTGTTGTCCATATAATTAATTATTACTTTTCCTTCATCTGGATCGTAAACAGAGTCTTGATAATAAGATTGATTTGATCCACCCCAACCTACCAAGCTACCTATTGCTTGACTAGATACCGCTACAGCCGCAACTTTACCGTCACTTTTTAAAATTACGGTTTGTCCATTAGGTAAAGTTCCAGAAGCAACGGCACTAAATTCTTTGGCACCGCCACCAGAAGGTAATAATTCGGATAAATTTGTCACGAGTTAAACTCCAAATTAATGCTTGTTGAAGACAACGCCTTGCCTATTCTTGTACCTGTTGAGGTTGTATTAATAGTTCCGTCACTTTGTACATAATAGACCGTGTTAGGTGTTAACGTAGGCAAACTGGCATTTGTAGCTATTCCACCTTTAATTGTTACAGACCCCGTGGCAGTGTCAGCTATGGCTGCATCGGTTATGCCTATGAAATTTGATGTGTTAGTAGTTGTAAAATTATAAAGATGAGCTTGATTTTTGTCAGTTGTAGCAATGCTATAAAACACAATAACAAACTTTTGAGCAGTTGTATCATAGGCAATGGCGTATTCTCCATTGGCTCCAGCTGTCCCAAAATCAGTGCTTTGTGAAGTGTTCATCAAATCATTGTTTGAATCTATATACAATGTCCAATAATTAGGTTTTTGAGTACCACTTGCGTTATATTGATAAGCATAAATAAATTCATTATTTCCGTTTGATTTGATACGTCCTTCGACATTGCCTGCAGCAAGAGCACCAAGAGTATAAGGCCCATTGTTACCTTGCGCTAATGTCGTAGCACTAGACGAATACACCCCGAAAATCATTGGTTGATTAGATTGTATTCCTATAAGACCACATTTACCTGTTTTACTGTCAAAGTCTATTGTTATGAAATCATAATATCCTGAACTACTGAGTGATCTAGTCGTACCTTTTGTAATTGTACCGTTGGAGCTAACGTCAGCTTGAACAGCTTTCACTGTTGTTGAATAACCATTATTATAACCAAGAATAGCCACTCCATAAACAGAATCATATGTAATACCAACCCCATAAGTAGTATAACCGGGACCATTTGTGCTATCTAAACTTAATGTCGAGTTCGCTGTAATCGTATTGTTATTAGGATTAACTGTGCTAGAAGAACCAATTATTTGACCGTTGCTGACGGTGTTGTCCCAAACAACAAGAAAGCATTTTTGCACATCAGGCATATATACAGCAGCTCTAGCCTTTACTAAGCCTGACGATGTTCCAATCGTTTGGTAAGAACCCCATGAAGAAGTGTTTGATGCTCCACCTGTTACTGTTCCAACCACACCAACGTAATTATTAGAGTTACGGGTGGCAAAAAGCACTATTCTGTCTGCATTTTCATCATAAATTCCACAACAATCAACAGATTGAATATCAGTGCTAATTACTTGTGGAGTTCCAAAACTTATACTTGACCCAGTAATTTGTCCAATAACTGCTTCAGGATAAGTAGTAATCTGGTTCATATACATAACAGCAACACGATCAACGCTACTTACATATACTGCACTCTGAGTAGCAGGTTGATCGGCATCCACATTAAAACCACTTGACATTGCTGCACTTGATGTACCTATCGCCTCTACTTTTCCATCGGTTTTGAGAGCTACCGTCTGACCACTTGTTAAAGTTCCAGAGGCAACGAAATCGACATTCTTGCCACCCGACCCTGCGGGTAAAAGCTCAGATAAGGTGCTCATGTCAAATCCCTTATGTTAAGAGTAGTGGCACTAATTGCTTGCCCTGCAAACGTACTCGTAACAGTTGTTCCTAAAGTGCCATTGTCTTGAACGTAATATTTACTGCCAATAACTAATGAGGTCTGTTGAGAGTTTATCCCACCTAACATATCTATATTGCCTGTCGCAGTGTCTGATATAGCTTGACCAGCTAACCCAATAAAGCCTGACACGTTAGTGCTTTCTAACTTATAATCCCTAGCAGAAAACACAGTTGCAGTGTCATAACTCAAAATTACATCTGAAGCTCCGAGCAATGCTAAATAAGTTGTAGAATTACTATCGCCATTGTGAAATTCTACAGCAGTAGCAAAAGTGATAACCCCTGCATTTACTGTCCCAATTCTCAATTCTCTTTGAGTGTATGGTGTTTGATCTGGACTAAAAGCAACTAAAAATTGCGTGGCATTAAGTTTAATCGAATCTGGAACATAGTTCTTGCACTGAATATTAAAGTCTGTTGTATTTCCAACAGTTATCGTTGTGCCAGACACAGCTAAAACTATTGATCTTCCATAATTTAAAAATCCTTTGTCGAGATATGACACTATAACTTGCGTATCACTCATAGCAACGATGCTCTGACTAACTACACTTGCAGTGTCGAAAGTTACTTGACTTCCAAATGATAATGCTGTTGCCGATCTAGTTGCAATTAAAGCCCTACCTCTTTCACTTTGTGGCGTTTCTGAAAAAGCAATAACAATTTGACCGTTGGGTAACTTATCAACAACACTGTATTTTGACGAATTTGCTGTGTTATAAGTGTAAGTAGTTCCAGGTGTGATAGTCGTTCCACTAACGGTACACACAACGGCTTTAGCATAAGAACTAGCAGAAAGATCTTCAAAAACGATGATAAACCTAGTATCGGTTAAACCTACACCTGCTTTTACATTGTTTAAACTTGTTTGCCCTGTTTCAAATGTTAAAACAGAACCGAAACTTGCCGATCCACCACTTACTTCGCCTACTACAGCTTTTCCTTTATTACCATCTCCCCCATCCTTATATAGAACTACAAATTTATCAGTAGTTAATGGAAAAGCCTGTAGGTGCTCTACTGTCGATCCAATACTTCCGATAAGAGCTTTGCTTCCAAAAGTTATTGATCCATTGCTTACTGTGCCTATAACATATGTGGCTTGATTGCTATTGCTAGAATCTCTTCCTGTCATCACAAAAGTAGTGTCAGTAAGTTTGCAAACGGACGGTCCTTGGTTTCCCCCAAAACTCAAAGAAGCCTCTGTGCCTAAAGAAGCTGGTGTTATACCTGCTTCTTCTACCTTACCGTCAGTTGTTATAGCTACTGGCTTACCATTAGCTATCGTACCCGAAGCTACAAAGCTCCCTACATTCTGACCACCGCCAGAGGGTAATAGCTCTGACAGATTGCTCATTAGACACTCCAACCAATCGTTGCATCCATATACGTCATAGTAATTTGTGCAAAGTTTTTGTCAAAAGTTAAATCCGTAGCAGAACTAGCAATATTTGAACCATTTCTTGCTACCGTAAAGTTAGTTGTTGCTGCAGCACCTGTTCCGTCTTTTATAACTACAAAGTCACCTGCACTTGGACCACTTGGAAGCGTTATGGTGATTGACCCTGCTAATGCTACAAGAAACTGGGCTGACGTTGCTGTGGTATTGCCACTCACAAGTTGTGGTTGAGGAAATCCTGAATCTGGAGTAGCGTATTCAAGTGCCGTAGCTCCACTATTAACAGTTAAAACTTGACCTGCTGTACCTATTGCAGTGAGTCCAGTGCCACCATTAGCTGTTACAAGTGTTCCTGCTGTAGTAATCGTTCCAGAAGTAGTAATTGGACCACCACTGTAACTTAAACCTGTTGTTCCTCCGTCTACTTGAACAGAAGTTACTGATCCTGAAGACCCTGAACTTGTAGCTAATGTTCCTAAATTTCCAGAGTTGTCTTTATAAAAAAGTTTTCCATCGGCTGTATTTAGGGCTAATTCACCATCTTGTAAATCACTTGGATTTGGTGTAGCAGAGGCAGTTGAACTACGATAAAGTTGTATTGGTGTAAAACCTGATTGTGGCATTAGAATGTACCTCCTGAAATTCCTGACGTTGCTGTTAAAGAAGTGAAAGTTCCAGCTGCTGGAGTTGATCCACCTATAACAGCGTTATTAATTGTTCCTCCTGAGATTGTAGGAGCGATTGGAGAAGCTAGTTTAGCAGTGGTTACAATACCGTCTGCCAACTGATCTGAAGTTAATGGTATGTCTGTAGGTGAATTACCAATATATGGATTTGACATTATGTTATCTCCAGAACTGATAGAACAGCATCGACTGAACTTGCTGCACTTGAATTAACTTTAATTGAATCTCCAGTAACCATTACTATTTTTTGATTGCCTCCGATTGGAACTAACGCACCCCCAACAGGCACAGGCGCATCTTTAACAATGTAAGTATCATTTGCCCCATCATTTAATGTAACGTCAATGTTAACACTCGATGCACTCGTGTTAGCTACTGTCAAACCAATAACAGTGGTCTGAGTAGAAGCACCCACAGTATAAGAACCAACCGCCGTAAGTGCCGTTCCTATGGACCTCGATAGCTTCCTTGTAAATGTATTAGCCATGTTTTCTCCTTAACCTAATGCTATCGCTAAAGCAATTACATCGTCTGTTGTTACTCCTGCTGTTGGTGCCTGTGACACCCATGTTGTACCATTGCTCGTTAATACATTACCATTTGCACCTGAACTTGTCAGCCCTGTGCCACCATTAGCAGGCGTTAAAGTTCCTGAAAGGGTGATATCGCCTGTTGACAAAGTATTTGGTGTAAGACCTGTTGTGCCTCCACTAAAACCTGTGACCGCCGCAGTGACAGCACTATTCCAAACAAATGCGCTACCGTTCCATTTTAAAAATGTATCAGTTACAGTCGGAGCTACTAGAAAATCAGTTGTTCCAGATGCTGTATTATATACAATTCTATTTGCTCCACCGCCAGCTACATTAGTTGCACTTGCCGCAGTGCCTGAAATGTCGATGCCCCAAGTTCCAGTTGCCCCTGTACCGTTTGCTTGAGGAGCACCGACATCACTCGCAGTTAAGGTTACAGCCCCAACTTGACCATTGACAGAAGTTACTGTGTTACTTTGATCTAATTTTTGCCAAACTGACGTGCTACTATAAACAGCCCAGTCACCAACTTGCCAATCTGTAACACCGTCAAGGTTAGTAGTTCCAGCAACACTAACGATGTAATAATGACCTTGCGTACCAACTCCAGAAGCTAATGAAGGAGTATTAGTAGATGCATTCCATGTTCCTTGATAATCTAAACCTGTTTGAAAACTAGCTGTAGTAACGCCTGTTATTACACCTTTAGCATCAACCGTTATTACTGGTATTAAATTTGACGATCCATATGTTCCTGCACTAGCTCCAGAATTTGGTAAATCCGCATTTACTAACGCCCTAAATGCCGTAGGTGCATTAGGGCCAGAAGCAGGTCCACCATAAAACACATTAGCAGGTTGATCAGTTTGTATTAATGCCGATCCCCATGTATACGCACCCGTTCCACCAGAAATCAAAACTTGACCGGCTAAACCTGCTGGACCTAACGCAATATCAGACCCACCACCATAAGCAATAGAGCCAGGACTTGAAGTGTTGCTTCGGCCTGTTCCACCTTGGTCTATAGGAAGTGTTCCATCTATTTCGTCTTGATTTGATAAATTTACTGGAGGATGTTGATGATCTCCTCTTGCTAATTCGTTAGACGTTCCTGCTGAACCACCTGATGTTCCAACTAATGGAACATTATCTTCAAAATCTGCACTTAAAGTAACATTGGAATTTAAACCACCACCACCTTCTAATCCGTCACCTGCAATGATCTGTCTAGTAATGGGTACATAATTAGAGAAAGACGCAGTTACTGTAGTAATAGCAGTCACACGACCTTTTGCATCTATGGTGACAACAGGTATGTCGGTTGTGTTTCCATATGTTCCTGCTGTTGCACCTGAATTAGCTAATTGAGTGCTTCCTATACCTCCAACAGCAACGCTAAGTGTTACATCAGAACTTAATGGACCACCTCCTGTTAAGGCAGTTCCAGCAATTACTTGTCTTGTTGTAGGAACTCCTGCAACTTGAAGTAAATCACCTGCTCTAACTTGATAACTTACACCTTGATAATTAAACAACAACATACCATCGGCAGATGCCACAGGTGCTGTTGGTAACTGACTGACCCGTGTGGGTATTAAATTACTGGGAACCTCAACCATTAATCCATCTCCAAATATTTATTACCGTCTTCTGTAGTAATAAATTCATCACCAGCTTCTTGTATAACACCCGCAGGGTGCGTATTAATATTTGTATCTGGTCTAACAAAAGGTAAAACAATTTGATCAGGCTCCCTTGGAGCTAATCTATACGGATCAAATTCATCTCTATCTGCTTTACATACCATAAGTCCTGGATCATTTGGATCTGGAACTAAATCAGCTAAAAAGAATTTAAGAGAACATCTAGCACAAATACCAATGCCATATGTTGGTTGACCTGTTGGATCTAAATAAATACTCATCTCGTATAAGGTCCAATTCCAGGATTAATTTGGGTTGGTGATCCGTCACCGTCACCATCCCAAGCTCTTTGCATACTAACAGCCGCACGTTGTTCTAACAAAGGAACAATATTAACATCTACACTTGGTGTTTCATTGGCAACTTTAGAAGCTAATCCATTTACAATTGCCTCTAACCATCTATTTGGAATTTCAATTTCTTGCTGTAAAGTATTTGTGTCCATTACAGATCTATGTCTCCACAATATTAATTGTGTAGTTTCAGATACTAAATTAGGAGCAGGCCAAATGTTAACAACAGGTTGTGCAACATTTCTTTGAAAATAATAAGTGCTAGGTTGACCTGAAAAAACAGTGTTGCTTTGATTTACATACTGATCTCTATTAAGCCTACCTAATGGTATTTCCATGGGCATATTACCCAACGTAATAGTTGTATAATTAATAGTTGAAACACCATCAGTTGGAATAATTTTGAAATATTGATAAGCCAAGGCTGGCACAATATCAGTCCAAACTATGTCACCAGTTTGAGCTAATGCTCCCGTAGATAAATTAAAACTGTTAGTGGTAGCTACTGTTGTAAAGTTAACACCGTCTGAACTCACTTGAAATGTCAATGGAATTGCAGTTGCTGACCACTTTACTCCTACGGTATTGACAATTGTTGCTGTAGTAAAATTAACTAAATAAGAAGTATTAGTAGTTGTTATTGTACCCGTAGGAAATTGAGGTTGTCTGAAGTTTAAATTTAAAACATCTACTGTACCTAAAGGTAAAGTTACAACAGGTTGATTTTCATAAAAGGGAAGTATTACTTTTTCGATACACCAACTAGGAACTCTAATATTAGAAAGATCATCAAGCATAAATGCCAATGAGTCCATTGCATAATCTTGCATCTCAGAAGTAATAGCCTGTGCAGGCAATCTACAACGCCTGAAAGCGTGATCTACTACTTTCAAAGAATTAAAAGTTTTTACACCAATATTTCCAGAGTACGCCATAGCAATCCTTTAGTTACTTACTGGATGCTGTTACAGCAACTCCCCTTGTAATTGATTAATTTACCAACCTTTACGTTTAAACTGACTATCTCCTGGCATCATTTTAAAACCATCAACGGCACCGCCTTTGGCGTATCCTTTGGTTTTCATTTTGCCACCCTTTTTCATGTCCATTGTTCCAACAGAAGAATACGCTCGATTGCCCATAGATTTCTCCATGCCTTTGCTTTCATTGCGTCTGTCTTTCATAGACTGCGATTTCTTACCATTTCTGGCACCCATCGACTCATCTAACTTATCATTGTATCCTTGTTTTCGCATTGTTCTCTCCAATTCAGGCTTTGCTTTTAATCATAGGTGAACTTTTGTGAGTTGGGTAGCCTTTAGAACGACCACCTATTTTTTTTCTTTGAATGTCGTATTCCGACTCATCACGCAATCTTTTCATTTCATCACGAGCATTTCTTTCTCTTGATGAAACACGTTTTAATTGTTGTGATTTATCTATACGCTCTTGAGCATCATTAGATTTACGCGACTTAACACGTTTCATTTCATCAGCCGCATCATCTTGTACGCCAATAACACGAGCCTCTTCATCACGAATGTTACGATTAACTTTACCACCACGAGCTTTTTTCATGCCTTTAAAAGTCTTAGCAAGGTTAGCTCTTTTTTGAGTAGTCGCAGATGGTTTACCACCACCTTTTGTTGCTGGCTTACCTGATGCAAGTTTATTAAGAACCCCAGAAGGAATTTTACCGTCCTTCATTTTTACACCCTCACCTTTTACATAATTGGTAAGTGCTCCTGGTTTTTTGACTGCACCTTGTATCCAGTTTTTAGATCCACCTTTTTTAAATGTTTCAACTGTCTCTTCGACAACCACAACATCACCCATTGGAACTTTGCTCTTTCTGCGAGTCATACCACGACTCTCATCTCTACGATCTTTATAGGATTGTTTTTTGGTGCGCTCTGCCCCATCTCTCGCGCCTAAACTTTCGTCTAAACGATCATTAGATGTTTGACCACCTCGTTTCATATTTTTAGTTGACAAAGACCCTGTGTATCCAAAGTCTTTGTCAAAATGCCATCCTTGTCTGATCCCCATTATTGATCTCCAGCTATGGCAGGAGCGTAAATTTTTATACCATATAAAATAATAGTATAAGTATCACCACTAGAAGCCTCTCTTGTACTAAAAGCAACATTGCCTGCCTCATTGGTTCCCAGAGCACCTGTCCCGTTATATGGAATAGAAGGATCATACCCAATGTCATATAATTGACCTTTAGGTATTGTCATAGCTAAAGCGTCATTGGCTGGTGTTGGATCTCCAACCCAATATATGTCCACACCCATGTCTTCAGTTTGAGCATATATTTTAGAAATTTTTATACCAATACAAGCTAAACCCTGAGAACTAGGACTTAAACCTGATACATCAACTTTAGTTACTTTTGCTTCCCCAGTTCCATCAGAGATATTAGTAAATTTAGCAATATATAATCGCTCACCATCTTGAAGAACTTGAGTTGTGACTGCATCAGCCATAATTCACCTCCCTTTAAGAGAGATTGTTGTTTTGAATATACATCACAGTCAATGTAGCAACGCCAGATGTACCATCGCCCGTGGCACCAGTAAAATCTGCTAAAACTTCTAGATCAGTTGTGCCTACATTAGTAGCCTCAGTATCTAGTGTTCCACGCGTTGTACCCGTAGCTTTAGTGTTAATTCCATTTAAAAATGCGTCTGGATCAGAAGCAGTTCCAACAGAAATTACAGCAGCTCCAGTGTCATCTCCTGCGGTAGTTACATTCAAAATAACATCCACTATTTGTGACTTTGCAGGTATTACGGCAACTCTCTGATTAAGTTGGCTTGCACCTGTGATATTAGGAATCATTGACTGAGCCATAACAACAGATCCAGTATTAGCGATATTAACTCCAATATCCGTACCAGTTGTTGCAGCTATAAGTCCTGCTTTAATAGGACCAGAAAAAGTAGTTGTACCCATTTTTATTCCTCACATACGAGTTGTGTGTATTTGTCTGTATGTAGTCAGTGGGGAACTGTCAAATACACAATATAAAAACCCCAAGAAAATCCCTGTCGGCACTTTAGGAATACCGACAGGGTTTAGTGTTAAACTCCAGCTGTGCCGAACACTCCACGAGGATCGGTCCAACCAAAAACATAACGCTCTGTAGCTTTATAACGCATGGAGTCGGTTTCAAAATCACCTTCCATAGATTTCTCTAAACCTCTACGCATTAAAAGTTTCAAACCGTCAGGTGCATCTGTTTGAATCCACCAAGCAGTTTGAGAAGTAATACGAGACAGATTGCCCTGACCTTCCGACAATAGACCCATTGATTTAACAGGGTTGATGTCGTTATCAGCAGTTCCTGTTCGTAGAACTGATTTTAACAGAGTTTCAGCTTGGAACACATTAGCAGGTCCCGTGACAATCTTTTTAGGAGTCAATCGAATACGCTTACCGTTGTTGTCAACGGCATTGCGGATTTGAATTAACAACTGCTCAAGAGAAGTCTGAGACAATGCTGCAGCGTTATTTAACTGATTACTAAACGTACCATTAACAATTGGATGCGCCGCATTAACAAGAGATACACCATCACCGCCAGGAAAAGCCGCGTTAAATGCTCTATTGAGAATGTTTGCACCAAGTGTTTCTTTGGTTTCAATCAAAGATTGAGCTAGGTGTTTAGCATAAGTCTGTCCGATACGGATGTGATCACCGTCTTCTACCAAAACTTTGGTTAGAGCAAATGCCAAACCATAGACTTTGTATAGATAACGCTGAATAAACAACACGCCACCAGATTGATACGTCACCGCCATGCCATCAGGCAATTCAGGAGCCGCACCAAAACCATAAAGAACTGGTTCTTCATGGTACTGACGAGGAATACCTTGCTGTTCACTGAAGACTTCTTTCCATTCATCAGCACGTTGCTCGTATATTCCATCAAAGACTTCGTTCAAGATAGGTTCTACAATTGAACGAAAGTCGGTACTACGCATAGGAGTAGCCATAGTTCAATCCCTCCCTTAAACCGAATTAACTGGAGCTTTGTATTGGCTCTCGTTAATTCTAACGGTAGCAACAACAAAGGCATCAGTAAGTGTACTATTCGGACCACCTGTGGTTCCTTCAAAACCAGTAATCTGGAATTGACCTTGAGTAGTTTGAATAGCTGTGAGTTTACAATTAGAAAGTCCAGTAGCAGTAGATCCACCTGGAGATGCTACTGTCCAATCACACTGTTCACCAACAGCGGTTTGAACCGTATCAGTTCCTGGTGTTCCTGGATTGTCGTACTGAACAGCAAAGAGAATTTCTGGATCATCATAGACCCAAGCCACTATCTCTGTTGCAGTTATTCCCGTAGGCCAAAAAGGTGATACTGTGGGTCTACCCAAAGCATCATTATATTGACAGCCTGCAAAAATACCTAAAAGGCTAATACCGCCAACTGAACCACTCCGTGTGCCATCATTAGTACCTAATTGAATAACACCGTCGTTGTGCAACTTAACAGGATCGCCTTGGAATACGTTTTGAGCGTATCCACTTGCTATTGTATAGGCTTTCGCAATTATCTGCCCACTGTTGTGATAAGACGCACGAAAGCCAAAAGGTGCAGAAGTCGCTGACATCTTGCATTTCTCCTATTGGTTGAAAGTTAAGGTTGTGTTAGGCAAGATCAAATCGACCCTCCCTATGTTCACCAATCTCCCGTGTACCATCACCCATGTCTATGCGACTTCCTGATGCTTTTGCTTGTTGCTCCATAAATTCTGCCGTATCAGAAAGTTTTTCTTCTTCCCTTGCAGGTGCATTATGGTGTGCTTCCATCATAAACTTTTCGTATAATGACATTGGAAGTTTAAAAGCCAGCATCTCATTAACCCCAATGAAACCATCCCAATCTCCACCTTTCAGTGTAGCATATTCCCAACCAGGAACTTCCTCTGGTTTCACTGGCTCATAGCCTAATCGGATACGCTGTTGGATTGAGTCTCTAGGGTTAGTTGTCGTGAGCCAACACATATGCCAGCCCGGTATTTCTGGTAAGTCGGGTAAACTAGATTGGAAAAATTGTTGCCTGAACATTTCTACCCTCTCATCTTCAGATACTTCACGGTTACTTGTAACTGGACGATCTTGCATCGCCCTATTCACCCGATTACCCCCAGAGGATTTCTTAATTCGTTCGTCTGACATTTTTATGTCGCTCCTTTTCAGCGATTGGAAAACTATAATTTGAATTTAAAAAAAACACAAGCCTGTTTAAGCTCTGTTTTCTTTATCGTACTCAGCATAACGCTTGACATACTTTTTTCGTAGCACTGGATCATCCCAAACACCCGCATCCATTAGTGCCTGTTTTCGTTCAGGACTAATATAAACTTCTTTACGAGTAGAAGCAGGTGCGTGCTCTTTTCCAGATCCAACAGCCGGTCCACCTCTAGCTACACGTTGTGTTTTAGTTTTTGGTGACGGAGCATTATCGCCAAATCTTTCAGGCAAACGCCTTGCGGCCCGTACCTTCAATTCATCCCAATACTCTTCTGTCTGTGGATTGTAACCGTCTTTAGATAAAGCCTGATCAATTGCCATTACAATAGCTGAGTCTTCATCACGCCCATTACTGTCATACCAAGGATTTTCATCCATAAATTGTTTAGCGTGATGTAATGTCATTTCATCAACCGTATTTTCTTGTGGTTGAGGTTGTGACGCTTGTCTTTTTTGATGACTTAGATTTTGCATTTTTGCTAATGCCTGATCACGATACTTCATAGCCTTGGCAACATCTTCGCCATTGCCTTCTTCTACAGCTTTCGCAATCACTCGATCCGCTAATTCTGCTTCTTTCTGAGCCTGTTGGATATTAAAATCAATACCATTGATTTCACCTTTAAGAGACTTTTGCTCTTGTGCAGTTAAACGTCTTTCTAAATTATCATTGCGTTTTCTAAGAAAATCTAATTCTAATTTATCGCGTTTAATTGCATTATCGCGTCTTTCTTTTCGCTCTTGTTTTTCTTTTCGTCTACGCTCACGAATACTTTCTCGTTCATCATTAGACCCTTGTGCAGCAAGTTCTTCAGGTTCATCCTCTTCATCTGTTTCTTCAACAGGTGGAGTTTCAACAATTTCAATATCATCCTCAGAGATAGGCTCCTCTGGTGGATCGTCTTCAATTACAACAATTTCATCATCGTTTTCATCAACAATGTCATCGTCTTCTTTTCCTAAATTACTCATCTCTTATCTCCTTATCAGATGAATGCTTTAATTTTTAAGGGATCGCCTGTGACTTTTCCAATAATGTCTAAGTCATTAAAAATAACAAACATGGCTTTTTCACCCAGAGGTTTTTCGTCTAACGGAACTTCCCACCGATCACCGCCATACTTTGGCACGCGAACAAAGTCACCCTCGTTACACCATTGACCTTCAGGCCAACCATCCATTGTGTTTCTATTTTTAAATGCTAGTGGACCAATGTTAATAACTTTACCAACTTGAGTGTTCCACTTTTCTGTATCTTTGGAATCATTTGTAAGAATAATTCCACCACTTGTTTTACTTTTTGCTGTTCTAATTTGAACCAGAATGCGACTTCCGAAAGGCTGTATTCCCGAATCAGTTTCAGGAAAAGCCTCCGCTATTGCATCCTTATAAGCCTTTGTCACCATGTTTCTCCTCATCCAGAAGTTTTAGAAGTACGTTAATAGAAGCCTCAATACCAGCTACTACACCAACACGATGCCCGTACTCAAATGCATCGCGCTCTTGTGGATGCTTCAAGGCCGCTTCAGTAAAAGTTGCCTGTTCGACCTTGAGAGCATTCAAAAGTTGGGTTTCAATATTCATACTTTTCCAGTTCTTTTATATTCTTGATGTTGACCCTGATATGGTCCAACGGCAGCAACTTTAGACTTCATTTTACCACCTTTAGCGGACCCTTTAGATTTCATTTTACCGCCTTTAGAGTAGCCTTTAGACTTCATGCCACCCATAGCATAGCCTTTACTTTTCATTCCTTTTTTCATTTTTTTTCTCCGTATATAAATTGTCAAAAACACGATTTACATCCAAAGTATAGTCCAAATCTGATTTACTGTAATGAATATGTTGTGATGGACGAAACTCTGGTGCTCCTTCTCCCAACTCAAACCACGCAGGGTGCGTAACTCTCACACGATTATTAGGTAGAGCTACTATATTACCTGTCCATTGGCCTGCATCCAAAAGTTCTAGAACATGGGACTGCTTATGTTGGGCAGGATCATCTCCTATTTCTGAATCAGTGTAGTCAACAGTGAAGTAATATTTTGCTGGATACAGTTCTCCGTCAATCTTTGCCAACCAAGGACATGGAGTACATCGGTCCAATACATAAACACTATGAGTTCTTGAAGAACAATCCCACGGTTGTGCATCGTGAGTTGCCATTGGCACAGGCCACTCATCAAATGGCGTATCGCCAACTAATGCTGTTATCGGCATTCTTGCCCACATCGCACCGCCATGAACATTAGGTTCATCAGTGTCGTATGTCTCAGCACCCGTAAAAATCATCTGAAAACTTAAACTACGACACGGTAATGTAGTAACAGCAATTGCCATTGCATGAATAAATTCACCATGAAACTGTTGATGGTTAAACGTGTATTCTTTACGCACCCAACACTTGAAATGCGGAATATTACTCTGTAAAAAAGCCATCGTTTACGTTTTACCACTATTCGTTATGGGTTAGGATTTATTCCCGTACCCGTACTCACCGAAACTTTCTCACCCGTAGCCATTTCAGCCGCAGCGAGTAGTTTAGCTGTCTCATTATCAGACGTATTCATTCTTTCTCTAGCCGCAAGTTCTGCTGCTTTTCTATCGTTCTCGTTAGCTTGTTTCATTTGTTCAAGAGCTATACGTTCTTGACGTTCAGCCTCATCATTAGCAATTTTGGCTGTTTCAAGTTGATCATCATTAGCCATTTCTTGAGTTTTAAGTTGTATTTTAGCTTGTTCAAGCTCCATTTTACCTTGAAGTTCCATTTGATCTTGTTGAATTTTGGCTTGTTCAGCTTGTGCTCTCTGTTGTAGCGTCATTTGAGCAATTTCTAGCGATTTATCCTGTGGCATTGGAGGTTTAGGAGCAAATTGTTGCGCCGCTTCCGTAATTTGTGCCAATTCTTGACCAAAATTCCCTAATTGTTGCTCAATAAACTGTTGAACCTTGTTAATAACAGTAACTTGGTCCTGTGCTTCCTCTTGAATGAGGTTTTGAGCCTGTGCCTGTTGAACAGCCGTGTGTGCTTCAACCAAATAATAGTTTAAAAGATGATCTCTTAGGTGAATTGCCATAGGATACAGAAAATTAGGCACAATTGCAGGGTTTGCACCCAGTAATGGTGACTTTAAAAACGGCAAATGTGTCAACATATGAGCCAAATGGTCCTGTTCTGGTAAAACATAGATAGGTCTACCCAAAGCTGCAGCTACATTTTCGCTCACAGGGTCCATGTTTTCTGTTCCTGGTTGCTCTAACAACACCTCAGAGTCAGGAACTTTCATTACTCGTAAAAACATTTCTTCAACTTTACGAGGATCGTACATTTGAGGCATCATTTGAGCACGTTCCATAATTGCTTGGATCTGTGCAAACCTCTGTGTCTCACTAAATATTGCAGGGTCACTAACAGGAACAACATCTAACGGACCGTCAAAATCAGCTGGCTCTACTTCTAGTCCAACGTCATTTGCTTTTATGTCTTCTTCAATTAAATACGCACTGTTGATACGATGTAGAATTTTAAAACATCTACTCATAGAAGAATGAAGACGAGAATGTATAGAACTGAACACAACCATGCCCTGTTCAATAAGAGCCATCGTTGTACCCACAGGCATATTCGGATTAGTATCACTCAGTTTTTCAAATGATGTTTGAACAACACCTTTGCCTGCGTCTACTAAAAAACCCAACAATTGAAACAGTGTAGGACTTGGACCGTTGAACGGTAACGGCATAGCAATTTTGCGTATGTCATCAACCATTGCACCGCCTTCAATCTCAGCAATCTCTGTTGGTTGCAAACTGATTGTCTGACCACTTGGGCCACCTTTTAATTTTAACATGGTGGGAATGTTTTGAATATGAGCACTGTCCATCAACGCTCTCAAGGCACCTGTTGCTGCACCACTTAGACCACCGATCATTTGAGTTAATCCAATCGGATAGGCACCACGCCAAGGAACAAATGGAAACTCAACAATCCAATCCAATTCGTTTTTCATTGCATCGTCTGGTTCCCAGTTTCGATACAGTGACAACGCCTTGTTAGTGGTCTTGTCAATTGTAAGAATATAAGGCTCTAAACCATCACTCTCTTCAAATTCAATGTAAGTGTAAACTTCAAACAAAGTTCTAAGACCGTCTTCGTTGTAGCTTGTCTCACTCTTGCCCTCAATTTTATCATTTGCCATTGTAGCTTTACTGTACTCAGGGTCATTCGGATAACCCAGATCCACATCAATATACATACCCGACTTTACACGTTGCCCGTATTCCATTTTGGTTATGTATTGAACGTGGGTCTTTCTTTCAGCCGAATAAAAATTAGTAGCTGCAAATGGCAGATACACATCGTCAATTGGAATGAACTCAGATATTGGTCTACGGTGCTCATTGTTCCACATGAATTTCATATACTGACCACCGCCTAACGGTAGTTGTGTGCTCAGTTGTTCTAACTCAGAACGGAACTCAGGCATTTGCTCAGTAGTCTGCCAATTCATAAACTCAGTTTTACGCCTAGCTTTTTCTACTTTGTCTGGCGTTTGCATTCCGTTAATTTTACTTTTAACTGGGCCTGTGGATGGAAACGCTTCTTTCATAAATCGCGCTGAGAAATCTACACACGCCTGAATTAACATTGGATGCACAACACGATTAGCCCCAGTAAACTGAGCACCTCCAGGTGCATCATCACCCAGACCCGTGCGCTGTAATCCTACTTCGTATTGCTTGTCTCTTTTTTCTCGTGACTCTTTGTCTCTACTAATCTTTTCAACTAAATCACTGATAGCTGTTTTAAGTTTACTCTGATCTACTTCTTCAACAATGTTTGCAAAATGTGCAAGTTTATCTTCTTGGCTTGCTTCCATCTCATCCAATCGGACCATAGCACCGCCATCGTCTGTGTCTTCAACTTCAGCAATCTCATTAGGAATAGCTACAGTTTCACCTTGTAGCTCATCGTCCATCATTGTTTCATCAGACATTATATGTCTCCAATATCTGGTCAGCCATCATATTGATTTTATCGGCATCGTATGAACCGCCTCTGTTAAATCCTTTAGTAAAGTTAGCCATTACTTTTGTTTCGTTGTCACGGTATGGATCTACTGAACCCTCTACATTTATTCTGGAGCCAGTGTTAGGCACTCTATATTCATATCCCACTTTACCAGAAGTCTTTTCGTTTATTGGATCATAATCAATTTTACCATAACCGCTAGAGTTTTCACTTAACATACGCTGTAACTCGCCCACAATGTTTGTAATATTTCCACTAGCAGGGTCATAATTAATATTACCACTAAGTCTATTATCACCCATATTATATGACCCAGACAGATTAGCGTTTATAAGTTCTCTCTCATTAGGATCTAATACACTCTCAAATCTTAGTCTATTATCTCCATCACCAATGTAAGTAATGCCACCTGTGATTGGCGTTCCTTCAACAGTAGTATCATTAAAATCTGAAAGTCCTTTAAGACCAAGCCCTGATATATCTACTACAACATTATCTCCAATTGTAGTGGTAAAACCACCCTCAATTCCAGCCCTTGCCATATCTTTTGTAGTTGGAATAAGTTTATTTCCATCCCACAACATAAATTTTTCTTCGGCTATTTTTGCATTTGCTTCACCACCAGTAAATTCTATGTTGTCTATAAAATCCCTAATGATCGATGGAGATTCTTTTGAAGTTTCTATTTCTTGAATCTCTATTTCTTCTGTGTTTGCACTCGTATTAGAAAAAATACGATCCATTTCTTCTTCTACTATTGAAGAACTTTCTTCATCTTCAAATTCATCAAACGTACCACCTTTATTCATACCTTTCTTTTTTAACTCATCCACATATGCTTGAGTAATATTTTGTGAAGGTAAGCCTCTTCCTGATGTCTCAACGCCTCTATTAAATTCATCTTGAAGTCTTATTGCTTCTTTAAGTTTTTCTGGATCTTTTTTTAACTCTTCTAAAGCATCTCTGTCGCGTTTTTTTGTTAAATCTAATTTAAAATTTTCAATAGGTGCCTGTCCTCTTTTAGCCGCCATTCCATAAAAGCCTCTACTGAATGGCGTTTTTTTTGAAGGGTCAGCCACACTCCTAAGATCATATTTTATTTTTTGCGTGTTCATAAGGTCAGGAAACGCATCTTCAACTTGAATGCTTTTAAAAGAGCCTGGCAGGCTTCGACCTTCTAAGATTTGAGGATACCCTTCGTGGATAGATTTATTGAAATAAGTATTATCGTTTACCTTAAAACCATAATTTCCTATTGTTCCACCTTGATCACCAATAATCGATGCTGTTAATCCTGGCTCAGTGTTTCTTGCAATAATCTCATCAACGTCTACAATAGCTGATTTTTTACCGCCCATAGGCACTGCAGGAGGTAATATACCTTGATCTATTAGTTCTTTTACTTTTGGTTCTAATTCAACAGTATTACCTGCTGCCATTTGTCCTATATTTTTACGTTGGACAAAAGTTCCCGTTTCTTCAATTAAATCCCAGAGTTGTGGATCTCTAACATCAGCCCCGTCAGGAAAACCTAATAACTTTAAATTATGATTCATTTTTGCTGCTTGCTCTTTAGGAAGTTTTCCATCAATTACAGCTTTTTTAAAGGCTACTAATATGTCATCAAACACCACAGGGTTACTTAAAAGTTGAATATCAGTACCCAATAATGTTGTCCAAATTACATTGGTTCCTAATGATTCTTCTCTTAAATTTCTATTAATTATTGAATTTGCGACTCCTGGTGTAAACACGCCCCAAACAGGATGTTGAGTAGGATTTTCTAATATTTCCAATGCCTCTTTGGGTTTAATTGTTCCTAATTTTGTAATTTTTAAACCAACCTCATCTGCCATTTTAGAAAGCTCCGCACCGATCTTACTAAATCCAGGACCTCCTCCAATACTTGTAGCACTTCTATCAGATTCAGTGGCTATCAACTTAACTTTTTCTCCACCTTTTAAATCAACATTGTCTTCTAAAAATTTAGATAAAGGTACTGATTCTGTGTCGTCTATTTTTTTAGCTGCTCTACGATTTGCTTCATCTCTTGCTTCTTTTGTAAACCCTCCATCTGCATCTATCCAACGATTTCGTAATGCCTGAACTTCTTCACTTACCGTATCACTTACCGTATCACTTACCGTATCGCTTGCCGTTACCTTTACATCTTTACTTTTAGGAGTAGCAGGAACTTTAGGTGCAACATCCCCACTTCCTACACCTTTAATAATTTCTTCGGCCCGATTCTCTACAATATTTGGATCATATTTTTTTAACGCTTGTCGAATTGGTCTTGTTATACCTTTTAATAGTGGCCCACCCATTGGAACATATTCACTCCCACCCAAAAGTGCAGCTGTACCAAGAGCAGCAGCTGGTAAATATTGTTGTTGTAGCATTAACTTCAATGCATCAGATGCATTACTTCCTATTTCTCTTGGATCAGTGGGAACAATTAAATCATAACCAACTGCTAGTGCATCTAAACTATCTATCCGACCATCGTTATTGTAATCGGCAAGGTTTGATGTCTCTTTGGTAACTGCTCGTTGAAAATCTCTTTCATCCATACCCAGATCAAGCTCAACTTCTCCACCTTCAGCCCACTTGACTTTGTTTGCCCAATACGCGGCGGATGTCGGACCCTTGGCAATGTTCTTTCCATGCCTAGCCTTGAATGACTTCCGTCTGTTCTTCTGGGTTTGTGACTCACCATCTTTAGGTTTGCCAGCAGTCTTAACACCCTGTTGTCCAAAACGAATAAGTTTTTCAGTTCCACCGTCATTAACTTTGACAACATGGGATTTGGTCTTGTGGTCAGGCGTGCGTCTTGGCGTATTAAGTTTGAGACTTTCTTTTAAAGATGGCGTGCTCATTAATCTACCAGACTTCTATCAGTTTGCCCAAGATTTCCATAAGTTCCAGACAATGCAGTCGAACCATCATCTCCAGGACCACCAGGACCAAAACCTAAAGCCTCGTTAATTGCATATTTAAATTTTGTTACAGCATCCGTAGATTCTGGCATCTTGCTATAATTATTAAGAGCTTTTCCACCAAACATTGCTAGTCCTAGTAATCCTATTGGCGGTACTCCTGTGAAAGAATCCATCACATTACCTACAGTGAGAGCCTGATTAAATGTTCCAGTTTCTGGATTACCGCCCGTACCATCCATATTCAAAGACGATCCTCTGCTTTCCATAAAATCCAAAATGTCTCTCACCTGTTTGTCAGCGTAACTGTCACCTTCACCCGTAACACCTAGAATACCATACGCTCTTGCCAATTCACCCACACCACCAAGATCATCTAACATAGACGGCCCACCCATGTTGTTGCTTGGAGCAAATACATTACGCAAGAACCTAGACATATCTTGACCTGCCATGTCTTCGTTCATACCACCGCCTGCACCACTACCAAGCAAGTTGGTCTTGAAGTTTTGCCCTATGTCACCATACACATTACTCAATGCAATCGGCGTATCTATCTCCTCGTTAAAAATATAAGTGGGCCTAGACATATCTGCATTTTGACCCTCGTAATTTCTGTCTTCGACATTTGTCAGTATTTTGGCAATGTTCATCAAGTCAGAATTAACATTCGGTAACTCCATATTGAAACCGTATCTGTTATCTTGTATCCCAAAATCTGGAGTGAATGGCGTGCCATGATAATGCTGTCTCGCAAAGTTGTCCTCAAACTCTGACGTTGGCATATATGAATTTCCAAACCTGTTCTGATAGTCAGTAGTTGCCTGTGCAAGTACATCAGGATTAGCTATCAAGTATTGTCTCTCAGGACTTTGAACAGCAAAGTCTTCTACTCTCGCCTGAAAATCTGCTCCTGGTGCCACGCCCTGTGACCTTACAGCCGCTGCAGCTTGATTCAACAGTTCTGGGTTAGCTTGTAAAGTTTGTAATGGTGCGCTGAGTTGAGTGTTAGCCCTCATGTTCGCTAACGATGTCGCTTGCTGATCGGCATACTGTTTGAACAAATCCATATTGACTTGACCCGTGTTGGGATCTAGTGCTATCGCTTCTTCATAGGTAATAGCCATACTAACTCCTACACGGCATATGGATTAATGCGAGGCTTGTCTAACTTGCGAGGCTCATCAATATCCATAGCTTGTGGCAACTCAAACCAATGATCATTTTTCAGATATATCATAGCTTGGGTGAACGTGTCTACATAGTCATCATGTGGTGCCACAGGAAACTTCGTCAACTCAGTTACAAAATCCCTAGCCCAACTGACTTTATGACCTCTGTTTTTTTTGCTCTCAGGTATCCACACCATACCCAATTCCAATATCGGAGCTGCTTGATGGGCCCGACTAATCTTGTCGGCATTGCCAGGATTGTATGCAACCGCTGGTACTTTGGCTAATCGCAGATCTTGTAACAACGACTGACCACTTGCCTTGGCCTCAACCAATACACGGTCTGGTCTTCGCGCTCGACTGTACGGACTTTCGTTAGTCATCCCACCGTACTCAGTATTCCAATCCTTAATACACTTCGATCTTAAATCTGGATAGCTAAGATGCTCTGCCCATGCGTCAATTAACATCGCTCCTCTTTGACCCTCGTGGGTAAAGATTGCCCAGACAGTACACGCTGTCGGGTCACCCGTTGTCTTTTCCGTAAAGGCACAGTCATAACTTTGTAAAATATATTCAAACGGTGGTAGCCCTTCATCAGCAGGCCATAACTCCAAGAACTTGGTCTTTAATATCCCACCCTCACTAGGTGTCGGGTCTTGTTGCAATTGACCTGCCGTGCCATACGTTCCCAACAATTGTTTCAACTCTGTGATTTCTTTATCACCAAATCGCTCTGGGCAAATCAACTCACCCTTTTTCTTTCGTGGGTCATACACACCAAGTGTAGATTTCCTCTCCACACCATCCCATTCCGCTGGTATCATCAGATGTTCCCACCCACCAATGTCTTCTAGGATGTGACCTGATATGTCACGGTCATGTAGTCGTTGCATAATCGTGACCATTGCGTCATTGCGTGGATCGTTCAGTCGGGTGGACCACACCATGTCAAACCAATCCAATGCACTCTCTCGCATCGTATCGGATTGAGCTTCTTGTGCCGAATGTGGATCGTCAAGTATAAGCCTAGATCCACCCTCACCCGTTGCCGTTCCACCAACTGACGTTGCTAGGCGATAGCCCGTCTGGTCATTCTCAAATCTTTGCTTGGCGTTCTGATCACCAGACAGTTTGAAAATGTCACCCCATCGCTCTTGATACCACGGAGATTGGATCAGTCTTCTGGCTTTTAGGTTGTCTCGTATTGATAGGTTGCCTGAGTAAGACGCACATAGAAATTTTTGCTCTGGCTGACTGAGCCATTCCCACATGGGCCACATCACAGATACTATCGTACTCTTACTGTGCCGTGGTGGGATGTTGATCAGTAGCTTTCTAATGTCACCATCAGTCACGGCCTGTAGGTGCTCACAGATTTCTTCTATGTGCCATGAGGGTATGAACTTTACTCCTGGCTCAACTACGGGCCATGACTGTTTGACAAACTCATATAACGATGCTGAAGCGGCTCGCCGATCACGCTCAGTCCTAATCAAATCACGCAACACAATTGGACTAGTGGTCTGAATGTTTTCGGCTAGGCTCACCCATTACTCCCTTGTTGATATCTCGACAAGACCTGTCTCGCCTGCTGTGAAGATGATACTCTTCGCTTCGCTCTGTCCTTTTTTTACTTGATCTGGAGTAAGACTACAAGCAATGTCTTTTGCTATGACTAAACACTTGTCGCACTTCTCTGTTGTCGGTGCCTGAACAGCCAAGACCAATGCTGTAACAAACGCTTGATAATTATTGGTGATCGGTTCCATTATACGCTCCTACTCAATTGGTTAAACGCAACTGTAAGGATCTTGGTCTTGTTACCCATCGTGTCGCACACATAGGTCCACTTCCTACTGACCTTGGCCCAGACTGTTCGGTAACCTGAACCTACACGGGGCATCTCGTCTTGAAGTCTCAGGGTCATCTTGGTAGCACCCTTCATCGACTTAGGCGGCTTCTTGCTGAAGGGATGCTTTGGCATTTTGAATTTCATGTCCGTTCTCCGTTATCGTATAAAAGAAATTTTATCGAGCGTGCCATTGTCTCTAACTTTACGAATACTGGCAGAGCTATTGCCCATGCGCTCTACCCATGCGTTGGCTAGATTATGTGCGTGATCGTAGCTGTCAGCGTCTAGCTCTACAAAACGATCAGCTACTCCCATGTCTCCATGTATTTCCACATGAACTACATATTTGAAGCCCTCGCCAGCTGCCTCATATTGAGACTTACGGGCAATTCTTCCGTTGATCGCCACCTCAGAAGAAACTAAAAAATCTATTGAATAACTCATATCACCCTCCGTTATTAAGTTATACACTCTTATACCACCCTAATAATATTAGGTCAACTCTTTTTTCCTACAGTTGAAGACGACCATTACCTCTATCGCCTATTGTAGCAGGCATAACCTTAGACCTATAGCCATCGGCCTCGATCTTAACGAGCGACCACCAGCCCTCAAAATGTGGCTCGTGCAACCAAAATGGTTTCTTTACCCAAGTCACCTTCAGGCCCACCACTTTAGGGTGGGCCTTTTTGATAATCTTTTTGATAGTGGGTAAGCTAGGCTTCATATTATCCTCACTCTCTTGTTTACTATAAACTGTGCATTCATTTCTGCCCAACGGATCGCTTGATCACGATCAGAGAACCTTCTCATTAATGGGCGGTCAGATGATCCTATCTTAGAAATCTCTACTCCATAATCACCTGTCTCGATGTCGCGCACGATGGTCACTTCATCTTTAGGTGTGTTAATGGATTTGAATGTTAAAAAATCTGAAGTTCCAAAAATCATTTCTGAGCCTATGTTTTCCATGTCGTTCTCCGTTATTTCGTTATAACTATTTATACTACCCTACTCATATTAGGTCAACTATTATTTTGAATTATCTTCAATTTTTTTCATAAGCGTTTCCATCTCGATTAGCTCTTGATCACTCAGGTTACGCAGATCAACAGCGGCCAGCTGGATCGGACCACCACCCTTGCCCGTGTGTTCGTTCGTAACTTTCGTGTGGTCTCCGTAAACTTTAGGAAGCATTTTTGCCAACATCCATTTTCTCGTATCCACACGGAGTCGGTTCCTAGCAATCGCCTCGTTGCTCAGACGTTCCCTCGTTCCGTCCTCTGCTGTTGTGTAGTTCTCGTCAGCTATCGCCACTAGCTCATCGGCTAGCAGGAGGTAGCCTGCCTCGCGCGCCTGCGCGTACTGAGTGGCTAACTCAGTAGCCTCTCCTATCCAATCAAGAAAAGTTCTAACAGAAGGTAGCTTATCATCGTGATCTAAAATTGATCTGAGAGACTTTCCTTCAGCTATCTGAGCACACACAAGAGCAGTAATCTTCTCTCTATCATAGAGCCTAGCATTAGGTCTTGTGTGAGGCTTCAAAGTTCGTTTTGATTGTTTTTTTTCTGAATCACTAAAAAAAACATTAGGTTTTTTTGAGCCACTTTTAACCACTTTCAGGTTAGGTTTTTTACTCTTCTTTTTATCGTCTGTTTTGTCTGTCATTTTTAGCTCCAAATCACCCTTCCAAAATAGCGTTTTAATTGTTTGTTTTCCCTATAGGGTTTTTAAGCAAACAAACAATCACTTTTCAATCACTCTAATCAACGACAGATAGGGCTATAAAATAGCCTCTATCTTCTGTCGATTGAGCACTTTAGTCTGTCCTCTTTTCAATTGTTTTTTTTTCACCCTTCAAAAACCGAACAATTAAAAAACAATCGAACAATAGACTTATTTATAAAATATATGATTACCAATTTGAACCACATATTGATAGTTCCATTTAGGCTCCACATCGACTGAATGATAGAATGTAGAACCCTCTGTAATGTCCATAGAAAGCCCGTAGCTATGCCATGCCTCTTCTGCCACTTTCATTGCCCGATTAAATGCCACAGGGTCTGTAGGGCGGTCTGATTTACCGTCACAATAGTATGAGAACTGACACTTATGTTTAATAGGTTTTGTTTTATCCCATGCTAAAGTTGGACCCTCCTTGACAGTATCACAGATCGTGCTAGGCCATCGACTGTCATGGACCCTGTTAATAACTGTTGTTGCCACGGCGAGTTGGCCCACTAAAGGCTCTCCGCGGCTCTCATGGTACACTGTGACTGCCAGACAAGTCAGTTGTAATCCTATTGCGACTATTGCTGTCTCTAACATTGTTATGCTCCGTTATAAGTTATACAAGAATATCTATTTTAATTCCCCGTGGTGGATTTGGTGGTGACAGATGATCAGCGTGATCGTGTGGTGGTAGGATTTGATCTGTCTGATGTTTGTGTCGCTCAACGTGTTTAGGTTCAAGACCTGTCTGTTGGCCTGTTGAATTAAATATTGGGTGCCACATGAGGCTTGAGTTGATGCTATCAATACCCACTACATATCCACTTCATTAATTTTTGTTGTGTTTGCTAGCTCATCCAATTCTTTTTTGATGTCGGCTTTTCTGTTCTTAATTTCTTCTTGCCTAATTTTTTCTGCCTCACTGATTTTTGATTTGTGTGGGACGGAGTCAACAATCTTGTCGAACTGATCTTGGATTTTGCGCATAAACTCTTCATCATTTGACATATATTTTTTCCAATCCGTAATTATTAACGACCTCGTCATATACAATGTCAGGGTCAACTCTGATTAATTTATTACGTTCAAATGGTTTGTAGTCAACCCAGTGATGCCAACGGTTGAACCGCCAAGTGACTTTTGCTACATCTGGGTGCATCTCTTCTAGCATCTTTGACTTGAGCATTGTGCCGTCTTGCTCATAGAACTCTTTAGTGTTTCCACCCTTCAATTTTTGAGTAGACATTTTGTCTTGAAGGACGGCATGGAACTGTATCGTACATAGGCCATCCTTGAGCACCCTGAGACATATGTCAGTGTCCTCGTTGTATCTACCTCTCCATCTATACGGTATGGAGTTATCTATAAGTAGGCACGAGTAAATGCGTCTGTTTTTAAGGAATGGTGGAACGTATTCATTCTCGTGGCAAAACGTATTGTACTGAGGTCCAGCGATTACTACGTTAGTGTAACGGTCTACAAAGTTCTCCATAATCTTGAAACACGTTCCATCGTCAAATCGTATTCTTTCGTTACGGTTGAGACGTTTCATCCACTCGATGTTGTCATCCATGACCCAGTGTCGTTTATGTCCGTTCTCGATACTATGGTCCCAAGCAAAGTTTCTAGCTGGGCCAGGTCCAACTCTGGGATCGTCATCAACCCAGAACGTATCATAGTCATCTTTGTAATGTTGTGGGAGTATGAGCACTTTGTCTTCACCGACCAACTTACAATATTGTTCGTACTCTGACTGTTCGACTACCATGTGGTATGGCACCTTCAGTCTTTCTAATGTCTGTGATGTTGGATTGTTTGTGAACCGTCCCTTACTGACGATGTAGATAGGATACTTTGGCTGTTGAGGATCTGTGGACCTCATTACATAGTTACTTCTAACTTCCTTGAGTGGATACCAAGTAAATTTCTTTTTCTTTTCCTGATAGCCATCAATAAACTTGGCACCGTCATAAACGTGGACCTTGAGCAATTCTTTGAAGTGTTGATAGTCAGCCTCGTTACGAAATTTAAACGTGGCGGTAATTTCTGGGTCTGGTTCGTTTTCCTGATTAAACTCAGGCATATCCAACCAATGCAATCGGTAGTCGTAATCATCAAATAGATCTATAGTCAAAACGGTATCTCCTCTAAGTTATCCAATTCGTTATTTGTTATCTGTTGTTCGTTCACTCTTAACCCATGTTTGGCTCTTCCTTTAGCCTCTGGTAATTCAAACTCTTCAACAATTCCTTCCCCTATCAAATGCTGTATTGCCTTTTCCTTACGAGGCTGAGAGCCAGCGACACCGCCTCTGGCTGTAGACATTCTCGTATAGTAAGTTATTGCATGGTTAGGATCGGACCTAATTTGATTTTTTAAAGCATCGCATAATTCTAGATGGGCTTCCCATTGCTTTTCATCTTTCTTTCTTTGCTTGGCACTGAGCCGTTCACCGTCAGCTAATGGACGAGCTATAGAATGCTGAAACCAAACCCTGTTATCATAGCCCAAAATATCCTTATGGTCCTGACAATTTGTGACTAGATTAAAAGTTAATTCGTTAAACTCTGTCGGAAATCTCGTCTTAGTCGCACGCAATATTCTGGGACTGTCAGCCTCTTCCCCATCCTTGAACACCTGATAAATCCCCATTGCATCACCCGACCAAGCAGAAGCTCCTCTAGGTGACAAACTGTTGCTTTCCCCATCTCCTAATGCTTTTGCTGTATGGGCAATAATGATAACAGGGAAACCATCGAAAGACTGTTTTACTAAAGCCATCACTCGACCCACTTGAGAGTTATCGTTCTCATTTTCAATTTCAAAAACAGAGTTAGCTGTATCGAACACGACTAATGGCAAAGCATCGTAAGTTCCACCGTCAGCCATTTCGTTAGGCACTGTCCAAGTACGATACTCTTCAGCAACTTGGCAGACTATCTCAGCATCCAATCTCTGGGATGGGATAACTTTAATTCTCTCCTCAAAGTCTGAGGCTCTGGCTCCTGTGTTGCCCCATGTGAATAAACTATACAACACCCTTTGAACTTGAATTACTGACTCCGTAACAATGATTATATTTCTACGGATCAACGGTGCCAACGTGTAATCTACGGGGTACAAGTGAGCACAACTAACAGCCAATGGAATAGCCAGCGTAGTTTTGCCAATTCCTGGCGGTCCAGCTAAAACATTAACCCCGACACTTATGAAGTCATCAAGCAGATACTCAAACGTGGATACTTGTTCTACACCTGAGTGGACGGCTCTATCAAAAGACAACGGATGGCTAGAGCTTTCACCCTCCAAAAGCACTTGGGAGGAAGCAGATTTTAGGTTTGGCCCCGTCCATCCATTGTCCATTGCCAAACGAAATATGGACCGATAAGTGATACTGTGCGGAGTATCTAAATCCCGATCCCATTTCTTCCGACAAACTGAAGCGTCAAACTTTTCTGGACTTGTCTTACTCCATTCTAGCCAAGTTGCAAAGCCATTTTCACCATACGGATGTAATGCTAATCCTACATTTACCCAAGTCTGATAGTCATCACTGTCTACACATTTTAGAGCCTCTTTAAGATCATCAAACGTCTGTGCCGTTGCCACAGGCACTCCACCGCGCTCAACCAGCTCATAACTCGTTGTATGTGGCCTAGACTTGTCACTGATAAACTTTGGTAGCTCTGATGGTAAACTGGGATTGATTTTACTGATGGGTGATTTGCCATCAAACCATTGGTATGAACCTGACACACCGACAGATGGTGCCACACAAATATAGCCTTGATGCTTCAAGTCTAAGCCAGCGCCCAGTGACGATGGAAAAGAATAACCAGTGTCAGCCTTAAATAGACGGTGCTCACCACCACCTTGAGTCTTGGCGATACAATCACTGTAAAGCACGCCATGTTCTTTCTCTATGGCCTCTAATGTCTCCACACCACCATTCTGTGGGTCTATATCCAAAGCAATCAACCCAGACTGAGCGAGACTAATTCCAAGTCCACAATCTGGGTCTGTAGACAGCCAGTCTTGTATCACCCGTGGATCATTAGATGCATCGAGGTGACCTCTGGGAGCGAGATTTGCCTGTGGGTGTTTTCCTGGCTTGTGGCCGCGTTCATTATTATCTCTACCACATCTACAAGTGCCGTCCTCGTGTACGTTCCAAGTCGGCACAATAAACCAACCCAGCTGGATATAACTCATGGCGTAATCTAAAGTAGACGGAGCCTTCTGAACTTCCCATAAATATTTCGGTGTTCTTGCCATTTAGAAAGTCTCCTCCAAAACATTCCAATATTGCCCACGTTTTTTCAGGACCACTGATGTTGGCTTGGGTGCCGACTTGATCATGTAGCTCAAACGATTGGGTGGACACGGTAACGTGACGGGTAAATTTCGTCTATCAAAAAATCGATAAACATCATCACTTTCTTTATTGGTGTTCAAAAATTTAGTTGCCGTGATCTTGGCATTGTTCTCTGTAAGGCAAACATACTTTACGGAAATGTAATTTTTTCCACGAGGGACAAAGCCCTGACAGGCCGATACAGTAGCTGTAACACTGCCGTTGTCACCTATAGCTTTACCAGTGTTAGGATCAACAGGCTCTATCGTGGTAAGGCCAGGATGTAGGAACCGTTCCTTCTTAACAAACGGTAAGGGAATAAAATTACCTTCAACTATTTCATCGTTAATTGTTGGACGCTTTTCCATCGTCCATTGTGGCATCATAGAGCAACCACCAAGCCTGAGAAAATTACCAGCAAAGTCTAGAACCAGACAATCTTTTTTACCCTGAGACAATCGCGTGCCTCGACCTAACGTCTGAACCCACAGGCTACTTGAAAGTGTTGGACGCAAAGATATAATACAATCAAGACTAGGTAAATCAAATCCAGTAGTCAGCATATCAACACTGGTTACTGCATTATATCGACCATCCTCTAAGCCCTGATAAACTTCTTGACGTTCATCTTGATCCATCTTGGAATGTAAGACAGCTACCTTACGGTCAGTGTATTTTTCTAATTTTTTCTTAACGACCATAGCAACCAAAATTGTAGGCGTGTATACAGCCATAATTTTTCTGTCACGAGCTACGGTATCGAGCTTTTTACAAACAGATGTAAGCCAACCGTCAGTGATCAACCGTGATGCATCTGCCTGATTGAAATCATTACCGATCAATTCACAGTCGCTCAAATCCAATTGGATACGGTCTGAGGCTCCGACTAATGGGGATAGGTAACCTTCTTCTACACCTCGTTCTACATTATATTCGTAACTGCATTTATTAAACCACCGACTGCCAGAGCTATCGTGTAGGTCACCATTATTGCTATCTCGAACATTGTCATTCTCCCTATAAATTAATCCGTTATCCAATCTCCAAGGCGTTGCCGTCAAAGCAACTTTTTGGGAACGTGGATAGGCTGTAAATAGTTTTTCGTATTGGCTCGTTCCGTTTTCACATGGCACCCTGTGAGCCTCGTCTATGATGATTATATCAGGTGCTAAAATGCTAAGATTAGATATGGTCTGAATTGTACCATAAATAATTTTTTCATTTATATCTTGTTCAGTTGGTTTATGGATCGAGCTACAACAAATGCCGACAGGTAAAGCAGATAGTCTTTTAAACTGTGCCACATTTTGTTGAACCAACTTTGTGGTGTGCGTTAAAATCCAAACCCGTTTATTCTGTCGGCTAAGTGTGTAGGCCAAATCAGCTATAATCAATGATTTGCCAGTTCCAGTAGCTAGATTGAGAACGGGGTTGTAGCCCTTCTCTAAATCAGCCAAGCAAGTTTTGATTGCTTCAAGTTGATAAGGTCTAGCCCTCATTAGATGCCTCATCTCTGAGGTGTTGCGCTACTTTTAATAAACGCTCACGGTCAGCCTCTGGGACTAACACCGTGACCTTGACAAACCCCAACGCCAGATTTTTCTGACGTTGAGTTTCGTTCCACCGCATCTGGGTGTTTTTATCATATTTGTTATCAGTCATTATGCCACCTCCTTTAAAACATTGATTTTGGTTAGGGCTTTAGTTGCAACTGAAACTACTTCTTTCTGAGAAGTGTGAGCTAATAAAAACTGTCGTGAAACTTTAGCTTTTAAGGCAGAAGTATCAACCACATTACGAGTAGCAGTGCGGATTTGCACAACGTGCTCAGTGCCTAAAACGTCACAGGAATTACCATGATTTACTTTAAGGTGAGATTTTAGAACTTTTAATCGTGCAGTTTTTGTAGCAATGTCTGCCTCTAAAGAAGCAATTTCGTTAACTGTTGAAATTTCTGTAAAAATTGTTTTCATCGTTATCTCCGTTATCAAGTTATTCTTATGTTATACATCCTAATTATATTAGGGTCAAGTGTGTTTATTCATTTTTTATTTGCATGGCGTGACGCATAAAAGCCTCTGCCCAGACAGCGTAATGAACAGCACACGATGTTTTACAAAAAAGTCCGTTGCCATATTTGTGGGGAAGGTAATCACCATTCCATACAATGCGTGTCTTTCTATTAAAGCTATCTCTTTTATGAGATAAAACTACACCGTTTGTCGGAGGCCATTCTGGAAAAGTGTTAGGTGTTTCAGCGTGCTTATCCCATTCGTCACCTTTAGGTAGTTTTCTCCTATAGTCTGATCCATTGTTTTTTAAATCATCCCATTCAAGCCATGAGTTCTCCGACCATTCACCGTCATCGTTAGAGTTGAGGTACTGTAGCTCTGTGTCTTTCTTGGGTGGTTTGTTGCACCACTTACAATTTTCAACTGTCATAATGACCTCGATACTGTTACAGCCATTTTGTCTTTAGTCTGTCTTATAGTTATATCTGTTTCTGAAGGAGAATGTCTCCTTAAATAACTATAAATTGTGGATCTCATATTATTTAAAACTGTTTGATTATCGGCATGGCGATACGATGCCATACCATATTCATTACGTTTATCCAAAAACTCTTTAATGGTTATCAGGCGTTGTTCACCAATTTCCCAAGTGTGGATAGGAACATCAAACATCTCATCACAAAAAGCAGTCGGTTTAAAAAGTTTATTTTTCTGAACCATTATTTTTATCCAATCTGATACGTTGAACTTGAGGATCATTAAACCATTTATCTCTACGGAGATTAGTGTCATCATCAATAAATTTTCGTAATTGAATATGAACGTCTAAATTAGTTGGCACAAATTCATCCATAGCCGTTGATAAAAAGTGCTCTAAAATAATGTATCTGGGAATGTTAAATGTTTCACAGAAAACTTGAACCTGTTCCAATAAACTTTGTCTAAATAATGTTGATGGCACTGTCACAGGACTATTAACTTTAGGTTGCTTGCTCATTGTGTAACTCCAAATCCGATTGCATAAAAATAAATTAAAACAGGGATGCCTACCAAACAGCAAACACCCCCAACAAATTCCATTAGATCTTTCATACGAAAGCCTCCCATTTATAGTCACCTTCCCACTCATTCATAAAGTCTCTGAAAATAGGAGAAGTCACATTGATCGAGTGAAGGTATGGGTAGCGCATTTTTCTCAACAGCCACAGTTCGCCACGGGCTGAAACAGGTTTGACGCAAACCACGTTTTTCTCATTGGTATCAAAATTAACTGCAAAATCATTCATATCGTTATCTCCGTTATAAGTTATAGGAAGGGGCCGTAGCCCCTGTTGGTTAAATACAAAAAAATCCACGCCGTGCAAAGTGAGTAATGTCTGTGCCGTTGTCTAAGCGTCTACAGTAATCACTCAACATAAACACAATTGCCCATCGTCCTGTGGACACTTGAGTAACCATAAAAATTGGATCAAAATCTGTTTGATTGTAAGCACTAAAATCTTGAGCTTCTTTTTCAGCAATATCAAATGCTCTTTCATGGGAAGCATAGGTTTTAATGCTTGATTTGTTTTCTTTAAGTCGTTTTTCAATGCGATCAACGGCACTAGAAATAAAGTTGCCACTAACTTTGTGAATTCCAATTGGTGGTAAGTAAGTCATATCAATTTCTCCGTTATCAAGTTATACAAAGAATATAACCCTACTATGTAGTAGGGTCAAGTCTTTTATGCTATTTCTTTTAAACTTTTTACAAATGGGTGAACTTTAAGTTTGGCAACTTGTTTGTCACTTCCCAAACTACGGATTACCCTTAACCTTCCAGAAATATGTCTTTCATGGTTCAAAAGATTTTTTATGGTTGTTAACATAGCATCGTGGCCTAGAATAGTAGCCTCAATGACTTTGGAGGTAATACAGTAATCAAGCTCAAAAGCATTTTTACGAGCTTCAGCTACAGTGCAAAACCAGTCGGTGCTGTTCGAGCCTGTTGGGTCTTCTACTTGAAATAATTTCATTTTACCACTCCTTCTTAAAATCGTCTTTTTCGTTTTCTTCATAGCCCTCGTAATATTCACGAATGCTTTCCTCAGTCATATCGCACTCTTCAACCTTGCGAGAGCGATAAGTGCCTTCCTCGTAGAAATGAGGCTTACGAGGTCTGCCGTAGTAACTGTCAGCCATGCCTCTGTCATAAGGTGACCCGTGACGATGGGTGACAGGTGAAACTGAAATCCAATGTAGTAATTTAGCCATTTGTTATCTCCGTTATTAGTTATAATTTTAAAGTGGACTTAATTGAAATAAAATTCTTTCATAAAAAATTGCAACGGGTTCTGAATTATCTGTTTCTTGCATATAATGATATTGTTTATCAGTATCGATACTATCATTAGCAGAAACCAATAATGCTGTAGCTTGCTTGAGTGAAAGATCAGCTTTTGACGTTGCTAATGTAATTTCATCAGTGACCTTATCGTCAAGATCGTACCAAATGTGTTTTTTAATTACTTTGTATTTATTAGCCATTTGTTATCTCCGTTGTTAGTTATTACTCTTTATACACCCTAACCGTATTAGGGTCAACCCCTAAAATAAAAAAAAGGGAGAGCCGTAGCCCTCCCCTTATTATTAGAAGTTATAGTCATAATGTTTATGTGGAGCTTCCGCTAAATTAAAACGGCTACCACCACTGTTTTTCCATTGCCCTGATTTATGTTTACGAATACGAATAACAGGATTGTTCAAATTAGATTTAATGTCCCACTTTTGACCTTCGACATTTCTGGTAGCGTGACCAAAAAATCCACCGTAAACAAAACCAAGATCTTTAGTAGTGTGGAGTTGTTCTGCATCCATCTCTCTGATCTCTAAAGTCTTATCTGAAATCACTTTAACAATTTCGTAAGGACTAACATCGGACCACCCGTGAAAGTTTGCGTATCCGAAAGAACCATCTTTGTTTGTGAATTTAACCATCTTTATTTCTCCGTTATCAAGTTATAAAAAGAACCTAACCCTACTGTAAGGTAGGGTCAAGTCCTAATTTCATTCAGGCTACTTTTTTTTCAGGGTCAACATCCCTCATTATATTTTTGTTGACTATCTCTCTACGGAGAATGCGATAGATCTTCTGCCAGTTCTTCCCGTGAGGTGTGTTGTCACCGTCACGCAACCACCGTGTGTAGATGAAGTAATTGAAGTGTATGAGATGTGCTACCTCATGGGCAACGATAAGCATCAGAGCGTCCTCTGGGGTTGCAAACGTACCTTCCCCAATAATCGGATCGTTTTTAATTCGGGCGTACTCATGTTGAAAAGTTCTACCCTTGCGATATTGACTTACATCAATACACATATAATTTTTACCGCCAGATGAACTTTGGCCTCGACACTTAACTTTAAGATATAGTTTATCCCAGACTTTAGCGACAGTCAGTTTCTCAGATCTTGGCCCCATGATTTCCCATTTGGATTTCACGATCTCTTTCAGGCATTGTTTGGTAAGACGCTTCACCAAGTCGCGCTCTGCGATAGTGACGTTTTTAGATTTATAAATTAATCCCATAGTTAAATCTCCGTTATTGAGTTATTTAAGAAGTATACGCCTAATCGTATTAGTTGTCAATACACCTGGTAAGTCATTGTTTTTATTGACTTTTTTTGGGCCCTAAACCGAAATCGGTTAGCAGTTTACCGAATACGGTTAAATAGGGTTGTCATTTCTGAGGCGATTCGTTATGGTTGCAGAGTCATAACTTATAACGAAATAGCGACTAATGATGCTTTCAAAATTTGTACTCATATTATTTTGTCTAGGCACCCTTGCACTTTATGCCTATGTATCCTCTGCCGATTGGGACATGGAAGATCGGGAGTTTAAGGAATATTGTCAGATGGTAAAGTGGGGAGCTTGGCCCGACTATAAAAATCTGGAGCAACACTGTGACTGAAAAGCATTGGGTGTTTGACACAGAGGTCTATAGCAATTGCACATTATTTTTAGCTCAGTGTGTTGAGACAGAGGAATGGTTTGAACTGTTTAAATCTGACGATGGGTCTGACAGTCGTTTAGAAGCGTTTCTGAGGGAGCCTAATACATTTGTTGGGTTCAACTCCCAAAATTATGACACCCTCATTGTATCGGCTTGGTGTCAGGGTATGAGTAGCGAACAGATTAAGGCTATGAGTGATGACATCATTCAAAACGAAATCAGCCCGTTTGCAATCAAGAAAAAATATAAGTTAAAAGACAAAATTAAAAATCATATAGATTTGATTGAGGTTGCCCCGTCATTTGTGGGTCTTAAAGCATACGGTGCGAGAATGTTTATGGATCTCCTTCAGGACTTGCCATTTGAACCTGATAGCGTACTCACAGAGCACGATGAACATGAGTTGGCGTTGTACTGTCAAAATGATGTTAAGACCACTGTAGAGCTATTTAAAAGGCTTCAGAAAGAGATTGAACTGCGAATAGAGTTGTCGGTGCAATATTGGTTAGATCTCCGTAGCAAATCTGATAGTCAAATTGCAGAACAGGTATTTATAAAAAATTTGAAGTTAAAGGCACAGGAAATACCAATTCCAAAAACGGTACGGTATCAACCGCCTCATTATTTACAAATGTATTTCAGTGGAACTCAGGAGGTTTTAGACAGAGCCTCAAATTTAGAATTTCAGGTAGACCAACAGTCAGGTCACATTAAGATGCCGTCTGAGTTGGATATTGAAGTCTACAGTCGCACTGGGTCATATAAGATTGGTATCGGTGGTCTACATAGTACCCACGATAAAAAGGTTACTCACGTTGCAGGTAAAGACCACCAGATCATGGAAATAGATGCAGCGAGCTTTTACCCCACGATAATGTTAAATGGCGGTCTGTGTCCTTCTCATATCGGTCAAAAGTTTATTGACGAATATCAACGGATTTATGATCAACGCATTAAGGCTAAAATGTCAGGGGATAAGACTGTAGCTGACACGCTCAAAATTAGTTTGAACGGTACGTTTGGAAAACTGGCAAGCAAACATTCAACACTCTATGCCCCAGACCTTATGTTAGCCACAACTCTGACGGGTCAGTTTACATTACTGATGTTGATTGAATGGCTTGAGAACGAGGGATCAGAAATTGAAATCCTGTCAGCTAATACAGACGGCATTGTCGTAAAGTTTCCAAATTTTAGAGAACAAAATGTTAGAGATTGTGTGGCTGAATTTGAGGAACTGTCTTGTTTCAGTTTTGAATACACGCCATACAAGTGTCTCGCCATAAAAGACGTTAACAATTATATTGCCGTGAAACCTGATCAGACGATCAAAGCTAAGGGGATATATGCTCCAATCAGTTTACGCAAAAATCCCACGGCTCCAATCTGCTCAGAGGCTGTAGGCAAGTGGTTAGCAACAGGCGTGGACTTTGAGACAACGATTGATCAAGCACCCTTCCACGGCTTTATAACAGCCCGTAGCGTGACAGGTGGAGCACAACAAGGTGGATTGTATCTAGGAAAAGTTGTGAGGTGGTATCAATCAACTGAGAGCGCAACACTTGCACCAATCCTTTATGAAAAGAACGGCAACAAGGTAGCTAAATCTGAAGGAGCGCGACAGTGCATGAATATACAGAAGTGGGATGAACAACCAAAAGATTTAGACAAGGCTTGGTATGTTCGGGAATGTATTGAGATTGCCCATCAATTAGGTGCCGAAACTTTTCTTGATCTTAATCAAATATTTGTCAGTAATTTTGGAGTGAAATAATGCCAACAGTTTACGTTATACAAAACGACAATAAAGATTTATCAGATGCTAAACAGTATGGAGAGCTTGAGGCAGTTTTCTTTAATCCTAGAAAGCCATACGATACTAATTTTTTATTAGACATGGCTCACAAGGTTTTAAGCAAAATAACCAAATATGATTACATTCTTATGGTAGGTGACCCTGCTTTGTGTAGCGTGGCAACGGCTGTTGCACGCGAATACTGTGATGAAATAAATATACTCAGTTGGGATAGACGGAGCTTCAGCTACGCCCCTCTGACGTTCGATTTTGCAGATGCGGAATGACAACCGCTAATTTCATAAAGGAGAAAAAAATGTCAAAACAAAAAGAACCTGAATGGCAAAGGAGTTTGCGTGTTGGTAAACAGAAAGTGCCACCCCGTATTTGTTTGTACGGAGGTCATGGGATCGGCAAGTCAACATTGGCTAGTCAGTTCCCAGAACCAATCTTTATAAGTACAGAGGACGGCCTAGATAGTTTGGACGTTACGAGCTTTCCAAAGGCTACCGAAAATAGTCAGATTATCGATGCGATAGGCACGTTAATTAAAGAAGATCACAAATTTAAAACGTGTGTTATTGACTCAGTGGATTGGCTAATAGAGCCTTTAATTTCCACCCTCGTAGAAAATAGTCACGAGGCTAAAGATTTAGCTTACGGTAAATTTGCCGTGTTATGTGCTGAAGAATTTCGTGAGATATTACAAGGTTTGGATGTGCTCCGTCAAAAACGTGGCATGAACATTGTGTTGGTTGCTCACTCTCAGGTATCTAAATTTGAAGATCCAAGAACTGAGCCTTACGATAGGTATAGTCCAAAGCTACCAAACAGATGTAATGCTCTACTAATGGAGTGGGTAGATGTTTTAGCATTTTGTGCAATGGATGTGATGATACGAAAATCAGACACTGGCTTTAACACTTCAAAGACACGAGGTGTATCGTCAGGTGAACGTCTGTTGCACTATGTTGAAACGCCAGCTTTCGCATCTAAAAATCGTTACGGTTGCCCAGAGCAATCACCAATGACCTATGAAGAATTATCTTCTGTAATCCCTGTTGTATAAAGAAAGGAAACAACAATGCCTAAATTTGGATTTGATATAACTGAAGTTGAAGCTAACGAGCCAATCAATTATGACCCATTACCAAAAGGTGAATACACCTTGCGTGGCATAGAGGCTGAGTTAAAAGACACCAAAAATAACGCTGGCAGTTACATTGCTGTTAAGTACGAGGTATCTAAAGGTGAATATGAAGGACGTTTTATCTGGTTTAATTTTAACGTCACGAATGCATCTCAACAGGCTGAGACTATCGGTAGACAACAATTAGTTGCATGGGCAACAGCTTGTGGAAAGCCTGACTGTGATGACACCGATATGTTAATGGAAAAACCATTTCAGGCAAATGTTGGGATACGGACAGGAACAAATGGTTATGCTGATAAAAACGAGATAACAGGTTTTCTTTTTAAACCTTCAGCAAAACCACGGCCTGCTCCTAAATCAGCACCTGTGGAAACCCCGTCAAGTTCAGGTAAGCCTTGGGATTAATAATAACAGGGGAGGGTTATCCCTCCCCATAAGGATTACTTATGGTTGCGTTTCCTAAAAGCCCAGAACAAAAACTTATAGATGCTGTATATAAATCTTATGAAAAAACAGAAAACCTGTCGTTTAGTCGATTAGGTGCGTCTGGTATCGGTGAAGAATGTATTCGTAAAATCTGGTTTAACTGGCGTGGATTTTCAAAAAAACAATTTGAAGGACGGATGTTAAGACTGTTTGAAACAGGCCATTTACAAGAAGACCGTGTAATTCAGGATTTAATTCGATCTGGTAAAGAAGTTTATTTTGTTAATGAGTATGGCAGTCAATACGAATTTGAACATGACAGTGGTCATTTTATTTGTAAGGTTGATGGTGTTATAAAACACCAAGATAAAAATCATTTATTAGAAATAAAAACGCATAATAAAAAATCATTCAGTGCATTACAGAGACACGGTGTAGAAAAGTCTAAACCCGTTCACTATAGCCAAATGCAAATCTCTATGTATTTAGGACACTTTACACGAGGCTTATATGTGTCGTTATGTAAAGACGATGAACATTATTACATTGAAAAAATAAAAGAAGACAAAGCTCATCAAAAATCATTGATTAAAAAAATAGAAAGTCTGATTAATGCACGCATGAGGCCAACAGGCATTAGTGAGGATGCGAGTATTTTTGCTTGTAAATTTTGTGATCATAAAGATGTGTGCGTTAAAGAAACAAAACCTCTGTTTCATTGTCGATCTTGTGTGAATGCTATTCCTATAAATAATGGTGGATGGAATTGTGACTTGCATGGTACGCTTTTAAACAAGCAACAACAACTCATAGGATGTGAGGACTATCAGGCATTATGATTACCATTGGAATAGATCCTGGCCTTACTGGAGCCATTGGTGTTTTAAATGATGGTCAATTTGTTGCTGTAGAGGATATGCCAGTTATCGTGAAGGGAAACGGTAAAGTAAAAAATGAAGTAGATGTTTCTGGCACTATCCGACTGTTGAGGCAATACGGAGAACCTTCTGAATATATTTCGTGTGTTATTGAGCGTGTTAATGCAAGACCGCATCAGAATGTATCAACCATATTTTCGTTGGGTGACTCTTTTGGGTGTGCTCGTTCTGCTGTATCGGCTTGCCGTTTTGAACTACGGTATGTAACGCCACAGGTATGGAAAAAACATTTTAAATTAAGTTCTGACAAAGAACAGTGTCGGGCATATGCTGTTAAACTATGGCCTGACGCACCATTGCATTTAAAGAAACACCAAGACAGGGCCGAAGCCCTGTTGATGTCTAAATGGCTGTACGATACTTTCTACGACTGACCTATTACCTCCTATCTTCCATTGGGTCCCAACCGTTCCAACCATCATTCTCCTGATATGGAGCTACATACTCTTCTGGTTCTGGATCTGGGTCTAAAATTCCAATTCTATTTTCTCTAGTGCTTTCTGTTAACACTGCTTTGGTAGGTCTTTTGAAAAACCCAAATTTCGGGTCTTTGTCAGATGGTGTAACTGTGGCAGAAAAAGTAATGGTATCGCCCTTGGCACAGTTAGCTACTCTACCATCAATGCTTGGGATAGATCCCCACACTACAAAACCATTATTATCTTTAACTGTCATTTTCCAAACTGAACCAAAAGGAGTGTTTTTTAGATCAACTTTAAGAATTGTACCAGAAACAGTGATTTTACCTGTTGGTACATCTTCCGCTTTAGCTTTCTCTTCTGCCCACTGTGCCTCACGCTCTACTTGTTTTTCTGCGAAAGTAAGACCACCTGTGATCTCACGCTGTTTAGCTAATCGCTTCTCTTGACGAGCAAGTAAAGCCTCATCTCTTTTTTTCTGAGCACGAGCACGAGCTAATGCGCGATCTTCAGGAGAAGTTTTGAAGGTTTTGTGACCTACGCCTTCACAATCCCAACAAGATTTTTTATGATCAGGACGGTCAATTACACCCCATCTAAGAAGTCCTGTGCCGTCACATTTTGTGCAAGTTTCTGTAAAAGCCATTTGTCATCTCCGTTATAAGTTATTCTTTATTTATATACCCTACTTTACTTAGGGTCAACCCTTAAAAACAAATTTTTTTCATCTTTTCTTCTACGATTTAAACCCCTGATGTACTTGCCTGATGCGTAGCTCCACTTTGGGAACTCTTTGCTTGCACCTTCCATATCGCCTTTCAAGAGTTTTTTTCTAAGTGTGGATGAACCTAGACTTCCACTACCTAGATTATAAGTAAAGCTAACTAGGGCATCGAATTGTGACTGTGTTAGTGACACTGGCACCAATCGCAACACTGCTCTTTCGTATTGCACCAATTGGTGTTGAAGTAAGGCCATCGCCTCATCTTTTGTAACAGGTGGCGTATTCTGAGTAACACGGCTGTTGTCAGCCAATCTGGTTGACCCATATCCGATTGTCCATACATTTCCAGAACAGCGATATGGATCACTTCTAAAACCTTCCCAATGGCAGATTAAATCAATACCTGCCTGTGATGTTTTCACTTTCTAGACATCCACGCTTGCATACCGTAGTAAGCACCAATAATACCAGCCAGCGCAACAAACAGGGTTGATATGAGGCCCGACAAGGCTTGGATTCTAGAGTCAGGAATTAATCCTGATAGCAGCACACAAGCCAATAAAACCATGACTACAAAACTAGCAACGGTAATCCGGCTTTGGATGGTAGCCTTTTGATGTTGATCGGCAACCTGCACTTCTTCGGCACTAATGATCCCGTCACCATCACGGTCCATTTCTTTTTCAAATTTTATGGCATTCATGCTCTACTCTTTTTTATAGGTTTTTTAGCGGTTTTTGCCGATTGTATAAACGCCTTTTTTGTAGGAGCACCTGGACTTCCTACTTTACGAGTTGGCTCTACTTTTCTTCCAGCAGCTTTTTGAGCAGCCTGTCTTTTTTGTTTTGCATTAATATTAGCATATAATCCTCTTTTAACTGGTGCCATTTTACTTATCCTTTCCATTGTTAATACGATCTCTAAGTGAATTTACCAGCGTAAATAAAACCTCTATTTTCTTCTGAGCTTCCGCTAATAAAACGTGGTTCCTGACTAGGGCAAAAACGATTGATCCTAACACGGCGAAAACTCCAAGGAAAACATTGATCCATTCAGTGATGCTTACCTCGTCCATTTCATTTCCTGAACATCCTACTCCCAAAATAAAATGAAATAATGCTGGCTAGAATAGGACTATCCACTTCATCATTCCAAATGAGAGGCAAAGCATCTGCCACGACAAGACCTTGAGACAGAGCATTCCACAAACAAACACCTTTAATCCCTAAATAAGTAAGTAAAAACAAGTAACTTATTGTGGGCCTTACTGATGCTCTGTACGCACCAATCCACCCATCGTTTTTCTCAGTGCTTGCCTGTTGATAAAGGGCAACTGTCTCAGCCGATAGAGCTTGCACCTCTGCCTTGTCACGTTCAAACTCAGCCGTAATTCTGGTCAATTCGGCTTGCTTGTCCATCAACGCCAACTCGTGCCTATTACTTTCTTTCTCTTTAAAAAAGTCCAAAATAGACGGCAGGAAACTGGTTCCGAACCCAATTAGGCTTCCGATAATAGTTAACACCGTTAAGCTCCGTTAAAAGCAGAAATTAGTAAAGCAATTACAATAAACGTACTAACAAAAAGTATACCTAGTTGAACGATAATAGGTTGTTTTCCTACCCACGTTTGAATTTTATCTAATAATTTAGGCATAATTAGTCCTCTGTATTAAACATTTTTTTGTTAAGTTCATTTAATGATAATGAAGCATCATTGTCATTTTCCTGATTATTAGAAGAAGGTGTTTGTATTGTTTCTTCTTGTATTCTTTCAAAATCTTCATTAACTGGATTTGACTTAGACGGTTCAATTACTTTTTGAGTAGTGCCATAAGCAGTAACTGCACCTGTTGAAATACCGCCTCCTAAATCTTCAAAACCTTTGCCTACTACTTTTTTGAGAGCTTTATTAACGAGCGTTGTTAACGTAGCTAAACTTTCAGGACTACCGTCTGATAACAATTCAGAAATTCGTAATGCAACTTGATCTTGAAAAGCATCAGTTTCTGAATCACTCGTAAAAAGTTTTGATACTTTTGATAATAAACTATCTGGGCCAGTAATAATTTTTTTTAATTGTTTAGATTCTGTGGTTTTATCAAAATCTTTTATTTTTTGTTGTCGTGGTGCTGTAGGTGATCCCCCCATAGCTCTCATGCCTCTTTGATAAAGTTCTGATTCCAACATCATTACTTTTTCAAAAATATCTGCCTTTATCACATCGTCACCAAATAAAAGTCTTATTTTTTCTCTAGTTAAAACACCACCTTTACCACCTGTTCCACCGCCTAGCATTTTAGCAATGTTTGTAGCTCCATCTGGTTTTAAAATTTTTTCTTGAAGTAAATCTACTACACCAAGAACTGCCATTTGTCTTTCAGCGTTGGAATTAAATCTATTTAATTGTTTTTCTAATTGTTTTGTTGATGATTTATTCCACATTCGTCTTAACGTATTTCCTGCATCAATTAAACTTATTCTATCACTATATACGGCACGAGCCTCTGCATATTCTGGAACAATTTTATCTATTTCATCTAAAAATTCATTTTTAGCATTGTTAATTACTCTACCTTTGTTACTCATTTTTCCATCTTTAATTTGAGCACTAACAACATCATCAATACCTCTTTTTACATTATTTGCAACTTCTACTGATATTGCAGTAATATCTCCAGAGTTAGATTTTATAATTTTATCTTGCAAAGATATAAGTTCTGTTACATCTCCACCTTCATCTTCTACAAGTTGAATAGCATTTTTTAATGCTTTTTTAAAAGCAGGTCTTTTAAAAAAATCTAATACTTTTTTATCAGTAATTCTTCTTGGAGTTTTAGGATCTCCCTTTACATAAAAAGACCTTCTGTACAATGGTTTTGATTGTTCAATCATTTCTTTATTAAGTTTTTCGGTAATTTCAAAAAAACCTTCACTTAACATTTCTGGATTAATATCTGTTAATCTTTGAGTAATTCTTGTTTGACTGTCTAGTGTATCATCTATTGCATCTTTAAGCATAGGACTAGCATCATCAAAACCTTTAGTTATAATAGTATCGGATTGCTCTGTTAATGGATTAGTAGCAAGTCCAGGAATAACAGGAACACCCATTGCTTGTTTTTGTTTAATATCTGTTACAACTTCTTCTACGGTTTCATTAGGAAAATTCTTAGCAAGTTGTTCTCCTGCTACATCATCAACAACATTAGGTTTTTTAAATAATCTTTTACCTACATTTGCTATTTTTTGTATTACGGGAGGAGCTACAGCGCCAGCAACAGATCCTAAAGCACCTCCAAATCTTCTAGCTTGTTTTCTAATTTCTTCTCGTTCTTCATCCGTTACATTATCAGCGGCTTCTGAATAATAACCAGCAATATCACCGCCCACATAACCACCGCCAAATCCTGCACCAGCTCGTTTTGCTGCTCTCATGCCTTTACCCGTAAAACCGCCTGGACCTCTAAGTACCTTTGCAACTTTTCCTAAAGTTCCTCCTGCGCGTGCTACATTTGCTGCAGCTCCAGCTTGTCCTCCTGGCAAAAACATTAAAGGTATGGCTGATGCTAAAGCACCAGTAACGTCTGCGGCTAATGCTGTTTTTTCAAATTGTGATTCGTAATTTTGCATTTCTTTAGAAATATCGGCTAATTCTTCGGCTTTTGTTCTTCCAGAAATTAAAGATCTCAAATATGCTTCGGCATGAACACTACTTCTAAAAGATGCACCTTTGCCTAATTGTCTAAGTATTCCATAATCAAATTGGCTTCTTTTTGGAGAATCTGCCATTTTTTAATCCTTTGATTTAGGTGTTAGTGATTGATATTCACCTGAATTAATTTGCGCTAATCTTTTTATTCTTAAATTTTCTTTAGCTTTTACTTCTCGTATAACTCTATCAATTAATCGTGCTCTTTCTTCCGCGCTATCTATAGTACCCGCACCAAAAACTTCAAAAAATACTTCTCTTTCACTATCAGACAATTGAGCACCAAATGTAGCTTTTAATTGAGATATGGAAAATTCTTTAAGAACTTGTCTTACTTCTCTAGTAGCTAATTGTTGTTCAGTAAGTGTTCCTCCTTCTAGTCCAATTCTTTCAAGTGCTGAATCAAGATCTGTATAACCTCCTGCTCTTTCATTAACTTTTTTTACATATGCTAATTTTTTTAATCCTTCTTCAAATGCAAGCAAAGAATCTTCATCTTTAATTTTTTGAGCTAATGCACCACTAGATAATTGAGACTGTGCAAATTTTTCTTTTCCTGTTTTAAGAAAAAGTTCCATTGCTTTTTGATTATTTTTACTTAAAGACTCAAAAACTTTTAACATATATTCTCTATAAGATTTAGCTTGAGAAGATTGTTTATCTTCAATTCTATTATATTTAGCTTGTGCTTGTGCCATTTTAGTTTTAGCTAAACTAAGTTCTAAGTCTTGTGCTTTAGTTTCAGCTTTTCTACTGTCTTTAGCAAAATCTGCTAATACTGTAGGAACATTTTCTAAAAATCCAAATGATTTAGATTTAGTGGGTTGAGCAAATGCTGAAGCCAAACGAAAATATAATTCTGCTTTATCTGGACCTTTTTCTCTTTTAGCAACAATGTTTTTTATTAAATCGTTAAAATCACTTTGTTCTTGTGTAAAAGCAGTTTGAGCTGCAAGACGTTGATCAGTTAAACTTTTATCAAGAGTAGGAGCGGCATCTAACAATAAACCAACCATTTGTTTTGTATCTTGATAATTTGGAACTGTTTCAATTTTTTCTTCTACAATTGTCTCAGTACCATCGCTTAAACCAACATCAGACGTTACTCCTATAGCATCTTTTTCACTTACTCCAAAAGGTGCGTATCCTCCACCAAGTTGATACCCTTTAACCTCACCGCCTCTGTTGTACCAACTACGTCCTTCTTCTCTTCCGTAATCGACAAAGTGCTCTTTAGCTATGTTAGCTAAAAACGCTGGCCTGTCTGGTCCTGGCAATACTCCCGCTGCATCAGCAACCCTATTAGCGTGAGCATATACATCTTGATTTCTACCCAAATAGTTTGCCCACGTTGGTTGTGCGTTACTGCCTAATGACATTGGATCAATATTTCTTGCCTCAGCATCTGAGTAACCAGTAGTAGGCAATGGGTTATTTAAATTAGCGTTAATGATATCTTGTTGATTTGCAAAATCTAAAAATGTTTGCGATACTTCTCCATCTACTACTGGAGGGTTGTCAGGATCATAATATGCTTGATCTGTTGTCATAATTGTACCAGTGAATGGTGGATTTGGATTAACAACAGTTGGGTTTCTCTCAATAAACGGTGCTGATGGGTCAATAGGATTAGTAGGAGAAACCATACTACTGTCATTAAAATCAGGATTTCTTAAAATGTTGCCGTAGTAATTACCAATTTGATCTGACACCAATTGATTGCCAGTATTCCTAATTCCTAAATCAGCAAATTCATTTTCATACTGTCTTAAAAATTGTTGTCTTTGGGCATCGCTAAGAGGATCACTACCAATCCTATTTATTGTAGCTAGTTCTCCATCTCCAACAGGATCTCGACCTAAATACATTTGAAACATATCTTCGTATGTTTGAGGCTGTTGTTGTGTAGGTGTTGTGCGAAATTGAGCACTTTCATACATAGGTCTGTTGCTCAAACGAAATTGATATTGATCTTGATAATCATCGAATGCAGCTTGCTTTGCAGGATCAAACGTAACGGTTCCTGGAGTCGTGCCGATCACTTCTCCAAATGTTTCAGAACTTTCGTCTTCATCAATGATGTCAACGTCTGGCCCTGTTTCTCCTGCATATTGAGCCATAGTAGGAGTGGCTAAACCATACTGTCTCATCAACCTGTTTAGATTATAACCCATAGTTTAATCCTTACGCTGGTTTGTTAGCTAAATTTTGTAGACCTTTATAAGTAGCAAGACCTGCGGCTATTTGTGATAGTGGACTTGGGGAATATGTAGCACCCTCTGACGTTCCGCTTTGAGTGGTTCTCGATGGCGTTATAGGAGCCAAGCCTCTTAATTGCGTGCTTAAAAAATCTGCCTGTTGCATGGGATACATTTGTTGATCTAAAAATTCTTTTTCTGCTGCACTTAATTGCTGTTGCATTTGAGCTTGTTGTGCTTGCCCTGCAGCTTCCAAAGCGGCTGTATCGGTATATCCAAGTGCTTGTCTCTGAGCACCAAGATTAGACAAGTTATTTAATGCGCCTAACTGTCTAGCTAAATCTGATTCTTGTATCTGAGCTATTGTTTGACCAAGACCGGCTTGTCTTGCCATGTCTGCCTGTGCAGCCCCCATTGCCTGTTGATAACCCGTGTTTAACAAGTTAGCTTGAGCATTTTGTAGACTTTCTTGCTCATCACGCAGTGCTCTAGAACCAAAATCACCCATGCGACTAGAGCCAAATTGACCAGCTTTAATAAAAGCATCTGAAACAGCAGGTAATAAATTTTCAGATAAATTTCTAGCACTTCTTTCTGCCATTTTATTCATCACGTTAGTAGTGTATGGGTTCATATAACTAGTAATATTGTCATATGATGTGTCATCTGCTTTGTCAAAAAATGGTTTAGCTTTTGCTTGAGCCGTATTTGTAGTCATCATTGCTGGGTTTTGCATATTGGTTGGAAGCATACTAGTCGGTGTGTCAGGCAATGGTGCTAACCCTGCTACTGCTCTTAATCCTGCCTGTGAGGCGTTTAAATCGTTTAGATATGATCCTTGAGCACCTTGCACTGCCGTGTATGCCTGTTGTTGTAAAGGGGATAAATCTGCAACTGTTGGTAATTCATAGCTTTCAAATGGACGGTTTGCTAAATTTTGAGACAGTTGCACCTGATTAAAGATTGCATCTTGCATCCATTTTGGAGTTTCACTTGTACTGGTGCTATAACTTGTAGCTGTTTGTGGCGAACCTTGAAATAAACTAGCCATTACGCACTCCTCTTCATATATTCAAGTGGTGACTTAGCATCTGGGCTAAATCGACCATCTGCCAGAGCTTTTCCTTTATGAGATCTTAAATTTTTTCTCATGTCGTTTAACATTTTAGCCCCTGCTTTATTTGACCCGTTCCCCAACATTGACACTGACTCAGCATCTATAACAAACTCGCCGTCTGACAGTCTAGCATTTATTAAATCAGCGCGACCATCTCCAGACCCCGTAGCATATCCTGGAATTGCACTAAGACCGCCTCTTGCATATCGTTGTGATGCAAATGATTGTACATAACTTGGTTGTTGGTCAAACATACCACTATTTGCTTCAGATCTAAACTTAGGATTAGTAATAAACTCAGTAACACTTGTTCCTTTAGAGTTAGCCATTGCTTGAATTTTATTCCAATCCCAAGTAGCTAAATTTCGATTAAAATATTCTTCTTGTTCTGGAGTAAATTGAGGCATTTCTACACCACTACCGCTACCGCCATCCATTGATGCCAACAGAGCAACAATCCCTCCTACTTTAGCAGTGTCAGAACCAATTACGTTAGACAGTCTAGATAAAATTCCTTGTGAATCACCTACATTTTCACCACCCATTAGCTCACTGTCACTGTAACTTGCCATTGATGGATTAGGTGAATTTACAGCATCCATATCATTTACTAGTGATGATGCATTATTGTTATTGTTAACTGATTGAGGATTAGTTCCTGCAAATTGATTTTCTTGACGTATGATTTCACCCACAGAAGGAGCACTTTGACTCATTGCATACGCCCCTTGAGGGTTATTACTAGGAAGTCCTCTCTGTCCACCACTACCTATATCCATGTAATCATCTTGTGGGAAAAGCTCTAATGGATTAGGACCACCCATTAGCTCATTATCACTGTAACTTGCCATTGATGGATTAGGTGCCATAAAGTCATATGTGTTTGTATCTACAAACGTATCCGCAACAGGAAGACCTTGCTCACTAAACACGGCATCTGATATTCCTGAATAGGGAGTAGTATCTGTTGAAAAGCCTTGTGTTATAGGACTTGTAAAATTACTTACAGCGTTTGTCATTGGGCTAAATGTATTTTTTAATGAGTTTACTACTGACTTACTTGCATTTTCAATTTGAGGTTTGAACATAGAACCTGCCGCACCTAACATGGCACCTTGAGCTATATTACCGCCTCTAATCGCAGACGTTAACGCCCCAGTTCCTGCCCCAACAAGTAAATTAGCTGTTGGTTCACTTATGTTAGCAAACGCACCTAAAGATTCACTTAGACCTGAAGCAGCCCCACCAATACCACCTGTCAACGCACCCAATAAAGGATCACCACCCGTAACAAATGAAGTTGCACCACCTAAAAGTGCTCCACCAGCCACAGCTGCAGCCGTACCTGTTCCAAGTCCAATTGCTGTTCCAATAGCTGTTCCAAGTCCTGGAGCAACAATACTTAAAGCGATTGGCAATGCCACTCTTATTATATTTTTAAGACCTTTATATTCTTGCAAGCCTGTGTTTGGATTGACAGTGCCTTGACCACCCATCCTTCTGAGAACTTCAGCCTCTCTAGGATTAATGTGGGCAAGCATAGTGTCTCCACCTTGACCCATGCGTCCTAGTTGTTTACCTGCAACTCTAAGACCACCTCGTGAGTAACCCTCTTGAACGAGACTGTCTTGCAAGCCATACAAAACAATCAACAAACTTATAATGATAGTTTTATCAAACTCTGGGGGAAACATACCCTCATCAATTAGACCGTCTGCTATTGCTGCTTGACGAATTTCTGCATACTTACGAGGGTCTTCTATGATCATTTCTAACATTCTTATTGCTTCAACTAAGTCTTCAGCAACAATATTAGTGTTAGCCATTTGCCTTTTTATTTGATCAATAGAAGTCTGATAGGACGGATCAGAAACCGCAATTTTCATTATTTCTTCTTTAATGCTCATTTCGCCCTCGCATTTGACCATGCATGGTTAATGTACTCATCGCGCAATAACCCAAAAATATTTAAATCTTCGTCATTTTCATAAGCACATCTCATCACACCCTCGTGCTTAAATCCTAACTTATTTACAAACTTTTTAGAAGATGAATTACTATCCCCTACTAATGCTGTAGCTCTTACAGCCTCTAATATCTTAAAAACATAAGTAAAAATAGCATTATACATTTTTACTGTTTCTTTTGGTGCTGACCAATAACCCTCTTTTGCTACAAAATTCATATCAATATTTCGTTTAGTAAAATTACTAAAAATAGCTACACAAACAAATTCACCTTTATCATCTACAGCCGACATAGCCCTAAAAAACTCAGGATTACCCTTTACGCCTAACCGATCTCTGGCCCATTTTTCAGCCTCTTCTTCTCTACTAAATCCAATAAACTTCATAGCGTTGTCTGAACAAATCGTTCAGCCCATTCTCTCCAATCGTCATACATATAAGGGTCAGGAAAATCTTCTACGAGGTTTGTAGCATTAAGAAATTGACTGCCCCAATCTTGCCATTTTTCTGGATCTTCTAAAGGATCAAAAGCTCCAAAATCTACAAAGTCTGTAATCAGGCAATTTGCCCAATCCGTCAATTCTATACCAACAGGCCATGTGACACTTAATCCCATTACCCTAGATCCGTTCCATCACCGTTGTCTAAATGCCCTATAATTTGACCCATTTGATAGTCTCCGTATAAAGCATTACTCGTAAATTTAACTCTTAATTCTCTACGTTGTTCTTTTAACATTACAATTTGTTCGTAAGGTTGATTGGCAGAAGCAGGAAATGCCACAGTCGAACTTGTAACTTCTGGTGCTCTTGCATTGGCTCTACCTGTGATTTCTACTGTCATGTCACCCACTTGAACAAAATCAGGTTCAATTTGTGTTATTCTCAAATAACGATCTAACCCTTGTGGCAATGTAGATAAATCAGCCGTTTCAAAAAACGATTTAATTGGATTAATTGTTGGACCGTCTACTTCATCAACACCAAATTCATGTTGCCAGACTTTGTAACCAACACCTCTGATATTTGTGTTTATCTGACCACCCATCCCACTATGAATTTCACAATAATAATATAAAGTTGGTGCTCCACTTGGTACTATAATTTGTGTGTATGCGCCTGCTTGCCCTAACACCCCGACAACTGTTACGCCTGTCGTATATTCCACACCACCGCCATGCGTGCCGTCTGATGTTGAAGACAAACGCAAGGGATGACCTACGTTAGAAGAATCAGATTGATCAAATCGGTAAGTGTTGCCCTCTCTAAAAGTTAAAGTTGGTTGTGCGCTCCCACTCATATTATATTTGTTACCAGAACCAGAATTAACCACTGTAACAGCAAGTGTTTCAGTAGGGTCTAATGGCAATGGAGAGGGTTCCACACCCGTCAATATAGGTGCGGCAAATGAATTGTTAAACTGACCTGCTGATCGACCATTATTAGGAAGTTCTGTGTCGTACCATGTATT
>Ga0208666_1000033_pt1 | contig 54099 bp, 61 predicted proteins | sample 5B_taG_FD_184078 | JGI IMG/M metagenome (GOLD analysis project Ga0208666, IMG submission 184078) | Marine viral communities from the Subarctic Pacific Ocean - 5B_ETSP_OMZ_AT15132_CsCl metaG (SPAdes) (version 2) | ecosystem: Environmental > Aquatic > Marine > Oceanic | place: Pacific Ocean...
AATGACAGTACACGGAGATTTAGCATGAGCAAAGCAGCAGAATTAGCAAACCTTATAGGCAACATCAACGCAGGGGGTGGTGGAGTAAACAGGAATGTCATCATCAATGGTGCAATGAACGTGGCACAGAGAGGAACGTCAAGCACAGGATTGGGTGCTACAGATGGATATTATACTTGTGATAGGTGGCATCTTGATTTTGCTAGCACAGCAGGACGTTTGACCATGACACAGGATAGCTCTGCACCAGAGGGTTTTGCTAATAGTTTAAAACTAGATTGTACTACAGCAGATACCTCTATTGCTTCAGGAGAGCAGACAACTTTGCAACATAGGATAGAAGGACAAAATCTACAGATGTTTGCAAAAGGTACATCTAGTGCAAAACCATATGCATTAAGTTTTTATGTAAAAGGCAATGCCAGTGCTACTTACGTGGCTGAATTATTTGATTTAGATAATACTAGAGTAGTGTCAAAATCATTTAGTGTTACAACAGATTGGGCAAGAGTTGAACTAAGTTTTCCTACGGACACAACAGGAGCATTTGCTGATGACAATGGGCTTTCTCTGATGTTGAATATTTGGTTACACGCAGGTTCTGATTTTACAAGTGGCACATTGGGTACAACTTGGAGTAGTAAGACAGACGCTAACAGAGCCGTAGGTGGAAGTAGTTTCTTTTCAAGCACAGACAACACCTTCTTCATCACAGGTGTTCAGTTAGAAGTAGGGCAGAACGCAACGAGCTTTGAGCATGAGCCTTTTGAGAGGACATTGACTAAGTGTCAGAGGTATCATGAAATATTAAGTGTTGTTGCATCAACAAATAGTATGTCTGGTCCTGTAGCAGTTGGGCAAGATATTGCAGGTAGAAAAACAATAGGACCATATTTTTATAAAACTGAAAAAAGAGCTGCTCCAACTATTGCTAATGTTTCTATAGGTATTGATACAGGAGATACAAATCATACTTTTGTGTTTTCTACAGGAACACGTTCAACAAGTGGTTCATCAACATCATCTACAAGCATAGGTGAAGCTGATGGACTTGAGAATGATTTTAATATAATAGTAGATGCAGAATTATAGGAGTTAAAATGATTGAAGAAGTTATAAAAGATTATGCAAAAGATGGCTCTACCGTAATTAATTATCAAGCAAAAATAAACGGAGCTTGGTATTCTGTACCACTAGACCCTGCTAACAGACAATACGCAGAGATAATGCAACAAGTAAAGGAAGGCACACTGACTATCAAGGACGCTGAGTAGTGTTTGACCCAATCACCATATCTGCTGCAGTCGCAACTGCAAGCACAGCCTTCAACGGAATCAAGAGGGCATTTGCAGCAGGACGAGACTTAGAAGCAATGTCGCAGGACTTGTCACGGTGGATGGGAGCAGTCAGTGATGTAGACAACGCACACAAGTCAGCCAAGAACCCATCAATGGTTCGTAAGATGTTTGGTGGTGGCAGTATAGAACAGGAAGCCATTGAAGCGTTTACTGCTAAAAAGAAGCTAGAAGAGCAACGCTATGAGCTAAAACAGTTTTTGATGTTTACCCACGGAAGTAAGTCATGGGACGATTTGCTTGCAATGGAAGGGCAGATACGCAAGAGAAGACAGAAAGAAGTATATGACAAGCAAGTGTTCAGAGAAAAGGTTATAACATATGTCGCTGTGGCAGTGGTTCTGGTTGTTGGCTTTAGTATTCTGGGTACTGTTATATACGGTCTTATGGGGTTCGACAGAGGTTGGTGGTAACTGCGTAAGAAAAGATGGTGGTCAGTACACGTTTGAGTGGCTTTGTGCAGACAACAGTGGTATAATACACCTAGCACAATCTGACAACATTAAGAACTGCTACACCTGCTTTCTCAAAAGGTTCAGTGACTGGACATGGGAGCAGGAAATACGGAAAGGCAAACGTGAAGACCCAAAGCACATCACATGCCGTAGATACAAAAGAGTGCAAGCAAAGAACGGACAGCAGGTCTGTCTGTACAAAGGGGCAAACGATACATACACGCTAGTGGTAGAGGGGAACTGCCCAAATGAGTACCGTTGCAAGTATGACCCAAATGGTCAGCCACCTAACATAGATAGTGTTTTAGATTCAATGAATAAGAGTTTTAAGTAATATGGAAATAGACCCAGTAATGTTTTGGAATTTAATTCTAACCCTTGTGATAGCACCTGCTATATGGACATTTCGTAATGTAATGATTGAGTTGAAACGCATAGACATACTCCTGAATAAAACGAGAGAAGAGTATGCATCAAGAGCAGAGGTAAAGCAGGAGATGCATGGAGTGATGGAAGCATTACATAGACTAGAAGATAAACTAGATAGGGTATTAAGTAGAGAGAGCAAATGATTCAGTTTCAAGGATTTAAGCCATCAGGCATGGAAAAGATAGCCAATGCTATGGGATTTCAAGGCAACATAAAAGATTTTCAAAAGTTTTTAGAAGACAACCCTGATAGACAAACAGAGATGATGCGTTATCAAGATGCTGCTAAACAGATGGCAGAGGGTGGTTATATTAAAAAGATGCAGACAGGTGGATCTATAGGAGAGATAACATCTAAAAGAGTTACTGATCCTAAACTTCCTACACAAGCTGTTGTTGCTCCTGTTGGTGTACCTCAGTCACCCGATCAGCTTATAGATCCTACAGGTTCTCAGTTAGGAACTACACCTATGGCAGGTGGGGTAGGAGCTACAACCACTACAGCTACAACTGCACCTCAAAAAGATATAACTAAGTTTGAAGCTGATACAAAATCAGATGAGGTTCAGGCTACAGCGAGTGCTATAACGGCATCACAGGTAGATCCTACAGATCCTAGAGCAAAAGTAAATGCAGCCGAAGCTACTAAATCAAGTGTATCTGATTTAAATGCAGCCCAAGGCACAGCTATAAAGCTAGAGAATCCTGTACAAAGACAGATACAAGATGGAGAGATTATATCTGAAGTAGCAAATGCAGAGAAAGCATCTAAGTTTACAGAACAGATACAAGCTGCAGAAGCTACCCCATCAACACAAGCTACCGTACAAGGACAGTTAGCTAATCTTACAGCTAACTTTGATGCTACTAACCCACCTGCTTGGGCAGCAGGGGCTTTAAGAGGTGTGCAAGCTATGATGGCACAGCGAGGATTAGGTGCATCTAGCATGGCAGGACAAGCTCTTGTACAGGCAGCAATGGAATCAGCCCTGCCAATAGCACAGGCAGATGCTCAAACCATAGCATCGTTTGAAGCACAAAACTTATCTAACAGACAGCAAAGAGCAATGCTTGCTGCCCAACAACGTGCTACCTTTATGGGCATGGAGTTTGATCAAGGATTTCAAGCAAGAGTGCAGAATGCATCTCGTATTGCTGACATAGCCAACATGAACTTTAATGCAGATCAACAGATAGCATTAGAGAATAGTCGTATGGCTAACACCATGAACCTCAACAATCTTACAAATAGACAAGCATTAGTCATGGCAGAAGCAAGTGCTTTGGCTAACTTAGATATGTCTAACTTAAATAATAGACAACAGGCAGCGGTAATGAATGCACAGTCATTCCTACAAAGAGATATGGCTAACATGTCTAATAAACAACAGGTAGAAATGTTTAGAGGACAGCAGGTAATACAATCTTTGTTCACTGATCAGGCTGCAGAAAATGCAGCAAGACAGTTTAATGCTACAAGTCAGAATCAAGTGGATCAGTTCTTTGCACAGCTATCTACACAGACATCACAGTTCAATGCATCACAAGCTAATGCACATGCACAATTCAACGCAGGTGAATCTAATGCACTGTCTAAGTTTAACTCAGAAATGCAGAATCAACGTGATCAATTCAATGCAAAGAATAGACTTATAATAGATCAGAACAATGCACAGTGGAGGAGAGAGATAGCCACAGCCGATACTACAGCCTTAAATAGAGCTAACGAACTAAATGCTACTGCCTTGCTAAATATATCTAATAGTGCCTATAATAATTTATGGCAGTATTATGGTGATATTATGGACATGGCTTGGGAAAGCACAGAGAACGAAAGAGAACGTGTTGTAAAGATGGCTATTGCACAGTTGAATGCTGACACAAACAGAGAACTAGGTGAGATGAAAAATGACTATGACTCATCCTTTGGTTTTGGTAGCCTAATTGGTACATTCTTGAGTGCAGGTAAAGATAGTGTCGTTGGATCTTTGTTTGGTCTAGGAGGAACATAATATGACTTATAACCCAACAAACCCTGTTGCTGATGCTATGCAAGGTGTTGAAGCAATGCTAAAAAGAAAACCTGTAAAAATGGAAACTAAAAGAACAGGTATGCTTTCTAAGAGAACCCCATCTATGCAAAATAATATGGACGAGGACAAGGCAACCATAGCCATGTATGTACAAACCATAAGAGATGTAATAGAAGAGAACAAAAACAATGAGAAAACCTGAACCACAAGTTGATGCCCCGATTCCCGGACAAAGCTTAACTGCACCTCTGGGTGGTAGACCTTGGCAACAACCACCACAATACGATACCGTAGAAGAAGCACTAGAATACTACGTTCCAAAGATGACAGACAGAGGATTTGTAAAGAAGCTGTTGACCATCATGGAGCTTGGTATACCTTTGACTACTATTGCTAACTCAATACAAACTGCTTCTGTAATGGAAGGCAAGCACAGCATAGATATAGGAGTTCTTGCTGCCCCTATACTTGTAGAGCTAATGAAAAATATAGGTGAAGCAAACGAGGTAAGTTACGTAGTGGGTACAGGGCAAGATGACATGAAAGACAGAGCAAGTATAGCTTTAGCTAATAAGAAAGGTGACATAAATTTATCAGATGAACCTGTGGCTGATGTACCTGTAGAAAAAGTTGAAGAGGTAGAACCCGAAGAAGAATTAAAAGGATTGATGGCAAGAAGGAGTAACGCACAATGAGTTTAGGTGGATTTGCAGGTGGTATGGCATCAGCTTTTCAGAAGGCTATTGATAGAGAGCAAGAAGAAAAGATGGAAGCAAAAAGAGAAAAGGCAGCACAGCTACGTCAGGCTGCATCTTTTGCTCACTCTGAAAAGCTATACACTCGTAGGCTTATGGACGATGAAAGAAAGAGCCTTAGAGAAACAGAGCAAGGACTAAAAGCATTATTTGGATCAGGTCCTGACTCTTTACCTTATGTGCAAGCATGGATGGGAATGGGTGGTGCAGGTATAGAACAGTTAAAAGAATTAAAAGAATTTGCCAAAGAAAAAAGAGTGCCATTTAAATCTTACTTAGATCTGAGCTATCCTATAAACGATGAGACAGGGGAGTTGTTTACTCAAGAAAATTATGGTGCTATAAATTTAAATAACACCATAGAAACAATGATAAAGAGAAGGGTTGGCGATGATCCAAACGCAGCATTTGTTCGACCACAAATAGGTGGTGTAATAAAAGATTATGAAAAAGACTATTCTATATATAATCTGTCCTATGATGAAGTTAACGTAGAAATAGCAAGAGTCATGGATAACATTTCATTAGCAGAACAAGATAATAGCCCTGCGTTAGAGCTTAATAAAGAATTAGAAAATCTTAGAGCTTGGAGAAAAACTATATTAAGGAATAAAAGAGATATGGCTATAAACCAAGAGACAGCAGGAGATTCTGCTTCTGCTAAGAATGTTGTAAGAAGAGATGTTAACTCTTTATTAGACTCAGCTATACCTGATTCTAATATGAAACTAGGACTTGAAGCAGGAACTTTTTTAACTATGGAGGGTGATAGAAATAGATATATAGATGCCTTTAACAGAGTCATAACAGAAATGGGTGATCCACAGGGGGGTATATATAGCGTCTATAAAGAGGGACAAAGAGAAGGTGTTAGTGGTGTAACACTTTTTAATGCTGCTTTAATACAGATGAACACAGTCGTATCAAGAAAAAATAGTTTAATGGAGCAAATGATTTCAGAATCCAAAGCAATGGACATTACAGGAACAGATGCAATTAGAGTTATAACAAAAACTTATGATCCAGAAAATAAAGATATTCATAATGATAAAATTGGAAAAGTTATAGCGATTCAATATGATGCAGAAGCAACACCTACGTATAAAATATTAAAGGGTATTAATCCTGCAAAGGCAACGGATGAAGCTGCGGCTAGAGCCAAAGCCAAACAAATACATGGTGATAACTACACTGAAAAACAATGGATTGCAGAATATAATCCATACGGAATGTTTTTTTACAAACAAAGTTCTAGGTTTACCATAGATGGTCCGGGTAAATAGGTATATAACACATGGATGAAGAAGATTTCAAAATGGATTACAACATAGGGGGTCTGGACACTAAAGAACAGACAGACACAAATACTAATGTTGTAGATGATGATGACGAAGACTTTAAAATGGATTACAATATGGGTGCTGATGAGGAAGCTCCCTCTAATCAGAACTCTAGTCACATCAAAGATACTTCCCAAAATAGCACAAATGAACATTTAACTGATAACGATCAAGTTCCTAATGTAGAGGTTGACGTAGATAAAAATCGTAGCCTGTTAGATTTAGGTGTTGATGGTGTAAAGTATACAGCCAAGTATGCACCACCAGATATGGCTAATTTTGCTACGTCACCAAGAGAGTGGTCATCTATACCAAAAGGCATGACCGCAGCTGCATCAAATATCATGGAGTTTTTAGGAGATTTAGATCAGGCTAGTTATAAACTTTTTGGAGTGTGGACTTGGGGTGGTGATGGAGATAATAAATGGGAGTTTACAGATGTATTGCCACAGTGGGTAGCTCCTTGGAGAACAGAAGAATTAAAAAAATATTACAAAGAGGAAAATAAAAGAGGTCACACATTTCATGCACTAGCTAATGCTTTTGATAAATCACAAGAAGTATTTCCAGAGGAGTACGAAACAGGAACTGCAGGGTTTACTTTTGAAGCATCTAGATTTTTAACAGGACTAAAAGGAATAGAAAAAACTTTTAAAATAACAAAAGCAAATAAGTTTTTTTCTAAAGACAGATTTAAAAATATGCTGTCTGGAGAAGCCTTAACAGGATATATTATTTTTGGTAAAGACGATGAAGGTCTTGGAGATATGTTAAAACTTGCAGGACTTAATATACCTGAAGCTCTTACTCAGTCTGGTTGGGATGACACAAATGATGAAGTATGGGTTAGAAGAGCATTAGGAGCAGTAGAAGGTATATTTACAGGAGCTTTACTAGACAGTGAATTGTATAAAGGCATTGGGAGTGTAGTAAAATTAGTTAAAGGCAAAGAAAAAGCCATAAAAGAAAAAGTAAAAACTGGCACAATATCTGATGAAACTAACAAAGAGATAGACGATGCTATGGAAGAGATAGAAAGTATTGATGTAGAAAAAGGTGTTGAGCAAGCTAAAACTTGGAAGTTAAAAGATGACACTGTGTCACAAGCTAGAAAAAGAATAGAGAAGGCACAGAATGCCACAGCAAACAGAACTAACATGCAAAGAATGAACAACGAGCAAGTTGTAAATAAGAACGTAGGCTACTACAATAATCTTGTCCGTGAGTTTGAGGAGAACCTATCCATAAATAAAAATAACGGTTTGAAAAGAGGGGACGATGGATTCTTCACAATCTCTAATATGGAGAACAATAAATTAGTAATAGACAAAGATAAAATTACTAGACTAAGAAAACAAATTCTTACAGCTAAAGAAGAAAAACAAAAGTATTCACTTTCAGGACAGATAGCAGCCAGATCTACCATAGAAGGTTATGAGATGGGTGAGGGTTCTATTGATTACATACTTGACCCTGATCAGATAGGTAACATTACAGCAGACGAACTAGATGCTCTGTCTACAAGGGTGTTAGACACAGAAAATATAGAAGCTCTTACAACTGTGGCTGTTGAGTTAAAGAATGCCTATCCTAATAAATGGAAAAATAACCAGTCCGTTATGGAAAACATATTCCGTTTATCTACAATGAATGAATTGACTATAGCAAAAGACCATCCCTTATGGCAAGCTTTAGACAAGGCAGGTATGTCCTTTGAAGATTTTGTAACAGCACATCTAGGATCTGCATCAGAAGCAGGTAGAACTCTACAGAAATATTCCACTTTGTCAAAAAGACTAAAACCAAAAACACAAAAACAACGACAAGATAATATGATAAAGAGACAGGGTTGGTTTGGTACATACTTTAGACGAGTAGAAAATATAAGACGAGGTCTTCTTGTATCACAGATAGCAACTGCTGCAAGAAACCTAGAGTCAGGGCTAATAAGATCTCCTGTAGAGTCTCTAAATAATATAATAGAAGTTGGGTTACAAGACATAGCACAAGGCAAGTTTTTTGCAAACAATAGAGTATTTCAAAGAACAACATGGCAAGACAGCTTTGCTAACCTACGGTACATATACTCTGACAGAGAGCTTGCAAAAGGCTTTACTGATATACTATTAAATCAACCTGAGTTACAAAAGTTTAACAATCAAATGTTTAATACGATCAATGAGATACAGGTATCAACAGGTAGAGGATCAGGCACTGCTACAGACAAAGTTCTATCTAAGATGGAAGACTTTACACTAGCCTTGAATGCACCTAACAGATGGCAAGACTTCTTGTTGAGAAGAGCAACATTCTTAGGAGAAGCCCGAAGACTGTTTAGACAGAAGATGGGTGTAGATTTAATTGAGGAGTTGGAGAACGGTAGATTAAAAGATCTGTTGCGTGATGCCAAGGATTTAAATAAGACACTAGATCAAGAAGATGGTGGGGTGTCAGCTATAGAATTATTTGCAGAAGCAACAGAGAGAGCTTTAGATCTAACTTATTCCTCTGCACCAGAAGTGCCACTAAATAAATCCATAGCATCTTTTATTGTAAATAATAATCTTACTGTGTTTGTTCCTTTCCCACGGTTTATGTTCAAGAGTATGGAACTCATGGCTGAGAACTCTGCAGGTGCTTTGATAGTCCCTATCAGAAGAATGATACCTGAGTCTTTGGGTGGGCAAAAGGGTGGTCTTACTCAACGTGACTACAGAATGATATCTCGTAACTTAACAGGTGGCTCTGCTATAATGGCAGCAACCTATTTGCAGACTCAGAAAGAAGAGGGAGAGGATTATAAACTATTGAAGCTAGATGATGGCACTATGATAGATACTACTCCTCTGTTTCCATTACGACAGTTTATGTTCTTGGGTAAAATAGGCAGAGAGTTTTGGAGAGCTACATATGATGTAGGTGAAGGAGCTGCAGCAAAAGAAGCTTTCTTTGAAACATTCCCTCTAAGAGAAGCTCTTGAAACATTTGCAGGTTCTAATTTTAGAACTGGTGTAGCAGGTAATTTTGTAGATGAGTTTGCAAAACTACTTACAGAACAAGATGTAACACAGGGAGAAAGACTTACTGATGCAGGTGTGGCTGCTTTTTCAGAATACCTTGCATCTTGGGCAGTGCCTATGAACCAAGTTATAGATGCACAAAGAGCTTTAGAAGCTAGAGGTACAGTCTATAAAGAGACTTCTAAAGATCCTGAAATTTTAAATTTGGGTAGCACTGCTTTAGAAGCATTTACAAAACCTTTTAGAAGACTAGACCCAACAGGTATATTAGTTAATGAAGAAGAGTTACCTGTAAAAGAAGATATATTCCAAGAGACAAAAGAACGTAAAGGATCTTTATACAAAGTTCTTACTGGTATAAATATGTATAGTGAAGAAAGTGATGTAGGTAAAAAACTTATATCTTTGGGTCTGACCAAGTGGGATCTACAAAGTAAATCAAAGATACCTACAATAAAAAATTATGAGAACAAAATTATAAGAGAAAACTTAGATAAGGTACTGGCAGTAGCAGAAAGATATGCTGACATTGCAGGTAGAGAGTATGAAAGCAGAAGGGATGAGTTGTCCTCAGGATTCTTTGGGGGTATCAGCAAAAAGAAATTTGTAAACATGCGAATAAAAGATCAAGTAATAAAGCAAGTAGATAGCCTAAGAGGAGATCCTAGAAATCTGTCTGTTATTGATGACAAGAGTAAAAGAATAGACTTGTTTTTACAGAGAGAGTATAGAAGGCTACCTACAAATGTAAAAACACAAGCCTATTATAAATTTAAAGGAAGGTATGACAGATTTCCGTTTGCCTTTACTAAAGACTACTTTAGATCTCGATATCAAAACTATGATACATACACACAGGAGCAGAAGGATAGGGTGAAAGCTAGAGAAAAACAAAGAGATTTAAATAACCTAACTGCCATTGGTAAATACATAGCAGGTCAATAACGCTTCTTCATCTTCTCCATGTGATCATGCACTTGAGCCAGTAACTTCTTTAGCTCGTTGCAAACCTGCGTAAGAACCTTAATAGTATCATGGTCTTTGTTGATTTCTTTTCTGTCCATGAAAGCTTTTGCTTCTTTTTCTAATTCCATCTCTACCTCTATGTATATTATCGTAATAGGCTGTGTTAAAGCCACGTTCCCACTCTCTATGTAGCATAGTGTCGGAACTATAGGGGTTGCGAATCTTTCCATAAACAAATGCATCGTAACCTTTCATCCACTGTATCTTCAGTGGTGCATCATGTTTACCCAAACCTCTCTCTTTTCTAGATAAGTGTCTCATATTAAGCTCCTATGTCCACTATCTCACAACTGTCACCTGAACAGGCAAAAGTCTGAGAAGAGTTAGTGTTATCCTCTTTCTCGTAATCCGTAAATTTATTCCAATCAATATGACTGAACTTACTGCTAAAATCATTGTATACAGCTTCTGTACAGTCCTGATATGGTGCTTGCTGATAAGTATGATCGGAGTGTGGTAAGAAAGAAACACCTGACATCTCGTCAAAGTGTTTGAATACAAACGCACCCACATCCATCCACTCTTCATCACGCACTGATACAGTCACAGAGGGTTTATGCTCACACCAATGTCGCTGATAGAGAAGCCACATCTCTAGCTGTTGGATAGCTGTCATGTCATTTCTGACTACAGACTTCTTTGGTGACTTCATTGGGAAGCTGAATACTGTCTGTGTATCAGGCTTCATGAAGTCAGCTTCACTTGGTATGCCACTATCTTTCATGAAGTTAGTAAGAGGATCTTTATTATCACCCCTAACGGTACGAATATAATAATCGCTATGACGAGGGTGGATACCACTGCTTGAGTCCACAAGCTGTGATACTGTGCCACTGGGTTTGACACAGGTGATTGCTGTGCTTTGTGGGATTCCAAAGATGGCTGACCATTCTTTGTTTGTTTCAACGGCAATTTCCCTGAGTGATGTAAGTGTCTTTTCAAGTCCATGTTTCTTTCCATTCGTTAATTCATTATCCATAATACCTGTAAGGCTGACCCCTAGAAGTCTCTCCTCTTCAGTATTCTTCTGCCATATCTTTCGCAAGTATGGGAACTTAGTGAGTGTAGCCTGTGCTGTGCCAAGTATAGTAGCAAGCATAACCTTCTTCTTCAAATCTTCAAACTTATCTTTCTCTCGTATTACAACCTCTGTAAGATTGCAGAACTGGTAGGGTCTAAGTATGATTTCACTGCAAGGATTACAACCAAACTCATGATCGGCATCTCTCCTGCCAAACTTCTTTGCTTGTTCCTTTGCAGATATTCTATTAAATATACCACGCTCTCCTGACTTAGACTCTACAAGAGATGTCCACTCACGTAGGAATGTTTCTCCGTCAGGCTTGTCGGTATACACAACAGAGTTATTGGACAGAGCCATCTGTGGTGCAGTCTCCCACCACTTGCCTGACTTGGCATGTCTCATGCGTTGGTCTGAGAGGTTAGATAAACTAATCATGGCAGATCTACGTACACCACCAGACACAACAACTTCCCCAACCTTACACATTAGATTATGGCAGTCGTAGCTTGACAGCTTCTTGCCTTCATTCTGTCTGAACAAAGCTACAGTAAAATTAAACAGATCAATGAGAGGGGCAGGTCCACTGGCTCTACCACCGAACACTTTGAGTCTAGCACCTGCAGGTCTTACCTTTGACATGTCCCATACAGGAACTTCCCCCATATACAGGTGTCCTATCAGCTTACGTAATGCTCTTGCCCATCCTTCTTTACTATCTTGTACCTGTATGCATGTGTCCACATGATCTAACTTCTGTGGTATCTCTGGTAGCTGAGACACATACTGTCTTTCAACAGAGAACCCCACACCTGTACCACACAATAATATATACATAGCTTCATCAAAAGCTTTTGGGTCATCAACAGGCAGATAGCTACAGTTATATCCTGCTGTGTTATCTCTCTCAAGTGCAGGACCTGCAGTCATCAAAGCTCTCATAGAGGGCATAACATCTAAATTCTTTATAGCAGAAAAGATCTGCTGTTTAGGTAGATGTCCCTTGACTTTATCAGTGATATAATCCACATACCTTTGCACAGTCTCTTCCCATGTTTCTCTTCTGTTTTCTTCATCAATCCATCTAGCGTATCTAGATATTGCAATAAATTTTTGATAATCATTCATGTCAGTTCTCCATAGTTATTTTACAGTGTTTTATTTTCAACCCATCAATATCGTAGATATACTCTTCTATTGCTTGTTGTAGTTCCTTAGTCACATCTCCATCAGCAGGTACAGGGTATTCTTCCTGATCAAGATCTAGGGTGAGGTATACTTTAACAACCATCACTAAAGTCACTCAGTCCCTCAAGCAAATCAAGTTGCCCTGAACCTTCTTTCTTCTTTATCTCAAGAAGTCTACTGAGATACCACTGTGCTTTCTCAAGATCTTGAACACCATCCTTATATCGGTATCTCCAAAGGTATTTAATAATATTACCCTGCAAATAATATTCATATCCTTCTCCTGTAGCTGACTGGATAGCTTCAATACACTCAACACCATACTTGTTGTAATGTGGTGGACTGTTTACCATATCTTTATCCTTACAATTATTCATTTCCCATTTTGCCATATCATGCACTCCCATTATATTTACGGACCATTGATCTAAAGTCTACCTTAATAACGTTGTCATGTCTAGACATAATTGGTACAGGGACATAAGGTTTATCACTCAAAGAGCTTTGTCTTTTTCTTTGCTCTTCATGTATCTCATCTTCTACTATTTTAAATACACGCTTAGAAAAATCTACGTCACTTCTAACCAGATCAATACCTACGAGACACATACGAGCAAAGAACATTAGCTCATTGTAATCATCATCGGACAATGGATTAGCAGGAGAATCTATTACAGATAAATGCACATCTCCTGTCCAGTTGCCGTTGGAATCAAGGCTTGGTTGCATCCGTATGATTACGTCTTGGTCCTTTATGTTCATATGTAAATCTTTAAAATCATTTGTCATTAGTATAACTCCTTATAAATTTTGTACCAGAGAATTTTATTAACTCTGGGTGGTTGTTTTTTCCTTTCTCCTTTAGCCATGCTTCGGGAATAATTCTGTCACTAAATAGAAATTTATTCTTGTCACACCACATAGCATATGAAGTCTTAGATCCTTTCTGTATCTTCCGTCTACTGCTTGTAAAAACAAATCGTATGTCTAAACTAGGATGTTGCTTTTGTATACACACATGTTTGTATCTATCTGCAGGTGTAAATAATCCTTTCGTTTCTATTATAATACCATTAGGTAGTAAGAAATCAGGGGTGTATGTTCTATAGGCTAAGTCTTCCCACTCTATCTTGATACCCTCATAAATATATTTTATATTAAGAGAATCAAGAAAAGTAGAAAGACCTACCTCTAGACCACTACGATAGCCTAATCTTCGTGCTAGATTATATTTTCTACCACCGTACACTATGCTATTTTCTCCTTTGCTATCTCTATATAGGAAACGATCTTCGGTTCTTTTGCCTGAGACATAATAGATGGTAGCTCCTGCAGATCTTTCCAACAAGAATATTTATATCTACAGAATGAGCATGTAGATCCTAAGATCTTATTACCTGTTGGCTTACCTCTGAACGTTTCTTCTACTGGTTCAAAACATCTTTTAAACTCGTTACTCTCTATTACATCTAAATTATTAGATAGTTTATCTACCTCTTTTGTCAAATCTAAACCATCGGCAGGTACATATTTAAAGCTACCATTTGCTTTATTTATCACCCACCACCCACCTGCTCTTTTGTTAAGAGCTTGTGCATACCCTGCCAACTGTCCCACGTAACCAAATGGATCTTCCTTGGCAAGAGTATCAAATGATTCAAACTTATTTCTATATGACCAATCAGATGCAGATTTAATATCGTCAACAGCATCGTCTATAACTATGTCATATGTGCCTTCTACCTTAGAATCAATAGCTAATTCCATAGATACTTTCTTAGAATCCTCATAAGCAACACCTGCCTGTCTGAGCAAACCCTTAAACACAGACTCAACTATGTCCCCCAACATCATGTTCATAACAAAGTTATTGGGAAGAGGTAAAGCTTTTTCAGGTTGGTTCTTCTCAAACCATAGCTGACAGGTAGGTCTGCCTACGTTAGACATCCTAATCCTGAACTCTTTCCTGCTATTCTTAGAGCCAAACTGACGGTGTAAGGCTTCCTTTATGTCTTTGCATATCTTATTGATATTCTTGCTAGACATAATGGCTTCACCGTCAGTGGCTTTCTCCAAGAATCGGTGCAGTTGTAGTTCTGCCCTATGCTTCATGCTACTGCACCTTCTCGCTGTCACTGGTTATATCAATAAAATTTTCAACAACAGCAGCATCCACTTCCTCGTGGGTATGTACATTCTCATCCCAAAGGTTGATTATGTACTGGTTGTAGTTTGTAACCCACGCTAGAAGGTTGGCGAATAGCTCTTGATCCTTGTCAGATGTTTCAATCTTACTGGTCAAGTCTAGCCTTGTGCTAGGAACATAGTAGCTGTTACCATTTGGCAACTTTCGTTCCTCTGATGAAGCAAACATGAGATGATTTAAAGGATACCGTTTCATCTTGCCAAGCTTATCAAACACAGTACCCACTGTCTTGAAAGCTTCCTTGTTGTCAATCTCCCATATGAAAGGGACATGACCTAGATCAGCATCAGTAACTGACCCACCTTCAACTCTCATGGCACGATCAAACTTAGCCAAACCAAACACTACACGCACACGCTTGATCTGTCTAATTAGATCTTTCTGCTTGTCAGGCAAGGCATCAAAATCCTTGACATAACCTGCAGGTTTACCACAGTTGTGACCACCATCGTTATCCTTGAGATCAATGTTAAGATTATCAGCCATGATAGTCTTGACATATCTGTTGGGTGTATCGTCATTACCCTTGATAAATCTCTTATACATAAAGCGTTGCATAAAAGGTCTGATCTCAATATCAGACTGGTAGTAGGTGGCATCATCAGGCACATCCAACTTGTAAGAACCACTAGGAACTTGCTCAACGTTTACTGACTTACCATTTATTTCTGTCGATCCCATGATAGGTGTGTGGTTCAACCGTAGCCTAGCTAACTGATTAGCAGACTTCTTCTCCACATCGGTGGATGCAGTTACAGTTGAAAGACCCATAGCTTTCGCCATCTCATCAAAGTTATTATTTATAGATACTACTTCATTCATATATATTCTCCTTATAATTTAAAAAAGTGTTATAGTTATACCATCATACATCTTTAGTGTCAAGCCAGTTGTCACCTATTTTTGCATCTAATTTCAAAGGTACATTAAAGTCTATATCCCAACGTGTATCAATGATAGATTTCATTGAACTATTAATACTATTTACTATGTTTAGAACATCATCCACTTCGTCAGGATGAACATCTATTACTATTGAATCATGCACAGTGTTCACTATGCAACTATTCATATTCATGAGCATGTTATCAAAAGTCATGAGAATTAGTGGCACTATATCTGCTGTAGCAAATGCTTGCACAGGATAGTTCTTTATCTGAGTGAAGTGAGACACAGTGCCATTGTTCTTTCTAGCGACATCAGGAAAAGCAAATGAACGACCAGACGGTATTCTTATACGACCTGTCTGTACGGCTTCATTGCCTAACTGCTTGTGCCAATCGGACACACCCTTGTACTTTCTACCAAACTGCTCGTAGTACATAGCTTCTGCTTCAGATCTGCCAAACCCTGTAGCACCATACAGAGGTGCAAAGGTGTGTGCCTTTGCTTCTTGCCTAGACGTAGGTTGCCCTGCGTTTGTGATGACCTGTGCTGTGTAGCTGTGGACATCAAAGCCTTCGCTTATCTCCTGCATTGCTACTTCGTCCTGTGATAAATAGGCAGCAGTTCTAAACTCTAGCTGTGCAAAGTCAGCTTCAAGTATCTTACCACCTTCCCATCGGGACACAAAGATCTTCTTTACAGGAAACGTACCACCTCTGGGCATGTTCTGCATGTTTGGATCTGCACCACTGAAGCGTCCTGTAGAGGTGCGATGTTGCAGTAGTCTAACGTGTAGCTTACCGTCAGCTTTGGTGTAGGTAGATATACCCTCAACAAAACTAGAGAGATAGGTATCTAGAGCAGACAGTCTGCGAACATTCTTGAGGAACAACTCTGCCTTGGTATTACCTGTACGCTTGGCATGATGTTCTAATATTTCTAAGTTTACTTTGTTTGTGCTGAAGCCGTTAGCACTGACCCACTTAGGACTAGGTGGTGTAAAGCGTAACCCTGCCATCTGTGGTCTGTTCTTGTACACCCAACCTGATTCGTTACAGGTAGTACACTTGTTAGGTTTCTTGTAAGGTGTACCATCCTTTCTTACTTTGGTTATCTTACCCCGACCCTTACAAGTTGGACATGTGTTGGCTGTAACTTTATATACAACGTTTGAGTGCATATCAACTAGACCGTTGAACAATGACTTGTCCATGTATGGTTCAAAGTAATTAGCCCACATAGATTTGTCTTTTGGTTTACGGCTGTAGATAACCCACGACAACTGCTCTGGACTATTAAGATTGATAGGTCTGTCACCCATGAGATCACGAACCTGTTGGCTGAGATCATTCCATATACTCACCTTCTCCTTCTCAAACTCCTTGCGAACCTCGTCTAGTTTCTTGGAGTCCACACTGAATCCACGTTGATATATCTTACACAAGCACACGGCAACCATGTTGGTATGTGTAACTGTATCCATAAGATCAGCATCACCGTTGGTTAGCCTTTGATGTATCTTGTTTGATAGGTCATATGTAGCTCTGATATCGTGTAGCAGGTAGTCTGATAACTCTTGATGTGGGATCTCAGATACAAGTATACCACGCTGAAAGTAACTCTTCATTGTATCCTGCTTTTTATTATCTAGATCGTATCGTTCAGCACATTGCTCCAAGGATAGTGGTTGCTTCTGTCCACGCTGTAGCACATACTCACCTAGCATAGTATCAAATACGACACCATCATACTTGAACCCCGACTCCCACAACCAAATCAAATCGTGAGCTACGTTATGACATACAAGCACAGTAGTTTTATCTAACTGCTCCTGCACCATAGCATGACCGTTAGGTGTAGGTGGGGCATATGCATGGTCAAACGTAACTATTCTCTCCCAGTTATCTGTCTTCATGCCTACCATAACTAAACTATTCTCAGGCTCAAAGGGATCTAGGTGTAGCTTGTCATTACGCTTGATCACATTATTTTCTATGTCTAATATTAATCTCATACGTTGTCCTTCAAACTTACTAACTCAGCTTCTCCGTATGGTATATGGAAAAAGTGTTCCTTCCTACCTACATTGCCAAGCCATATTTCTTTTATACATTCTTGCGTCATCTGATAGTCTTTTATTCTCCAAGCGAACTCACAGTCCCTCCTTATAACATAGAAGTTAAAGAAAGCATCCTTGTCGTTCATCTCTCTAAACTTATTTACGAGTTTTATTTTACGATGTGGTATACGTATCTCCTTCCATGTGGGATTCCAATCTCCAGTCCACTGGTTCTTCATCTCTACCTCAGAATAATACCTGTGTCCATTCTTTTCTGAACTTATATCAAAAGAGTAGTTCTCACCTGATGATATATTTACATGTCCATTACGTTCTAAATAATCAATCACAATCTGTTTAGCCTTGCCATCGTTCTCCTTGTATGAGCTAGGCTGAAAGCGTCTATGAAACGCACCTTTTACTGGTTCTAATCTATTCATGCTGAGTACCTCGCTGTGTATGGGTCTAGCTCACAGACAATCTTGCCATGCCAACCAGACAGTTTGTTTTTTACAACGTTGATATGTCTCTGTGGGGATTGTTCTTCCTCACCTTCAACGTCAGGGTTCTTGGCTAGTAGTAGCATCAGATCTGCTTCTGCAGCTTTACCTGTTCTACTACCTTCCATCATGGCTTGGTTGAGTACAACCTTGCCTTCTGCTTCAGCAGATAGCTGTGACATGTAAAATATGGCACAACCATACTGCTTGGCTATCATACGAGCATAGATAGCATTTGCTTTCAGAGCTTCGTCTTGTCGAGCAAACCCTGCTGTCTTAGCAAACTTATCGCCCATATCTAGCACAACTATATCGGGTCTGTGTGACTTAGCCACACTCTCAACCCATGTCATATCACGACCAGTGCAATCAATCATCTCTATATTCTGACGCACTGTAGCATACTTCTCCTGTGTAAGCTGTGGATTCTTGACTATCTGTTCTTGTGTCATGCCTGTGCTTGCAGTTAAATATCTAATACCAACTCTATGTACTGCTTCCTCGTTACAGAGGATGACACACTTAGCACCCTGCCTAGCAAAACCATTCTGTCCTGCTATCATGGATGCATGAAAAGATGTTTTACCTGTGTTAGGTCTAGCTCCAACCTCTATCAGGTGACCCTCGTTTACACCCTCAATCTTACGTGTAAGACTTGGTATATTGAATGTCCACCTTGCTTCCATAGCATTTTTAGCAAGCAATGTCTCCATAGATATATCTGCCCACTCTACATTGAGTGTAGGTATGAAGTCATCGCCATACTGCTCTAACATATTACGTAGTGGCTCAAGACTTGACTTGCTACCATTGACGTAATCAAAACCTAAGTTAGCTATCTCTTCACCCACAACCTGCTGAAACAACTTGGATAACACCTCTTGTGCTACATCATTACCGAGTGGTTGTTCCTTCTTGATACGAACAAAGAAGTCACCGTATGCTTGCTTCTGTGCTGTGGTCATTGTTGGATTATTAGCCAAGAACAGTGCTTCAACCTCATCAGGTGTTACTGATCTATTGTACCGTTGCATGGCATAATCAATAGAGTTTTTGATCTTACGTAAATCCTTGCTAAATAACTTATCGGGACAACGTATACCTCTATGTTCATCATAGAAGTCTTTCTTCATTAGACTACGTATTAATGCTATTTCCATTTATTTGTTCTCCTATTGCTGTTAGTTTTTCAATGTCGTTAGGACGTCTGTACTTCAGGTCATCGGTTAATCGTAATACTCGTACATCATTTACAATACTTTTTAATTCTCTAAAAAATTCCATAGCTTTTGTTAGTGCATCGGGGTCTAAAGCTATAACTGCTGAAGAGAACTGTGACAAGTACCTCTTGTGTATATCAGACAGGGATGTGCCTAACACAGCAACCCCAACATACACATCACTGCCTACAACTACGGCACTGACACAGTCCTCAACAACTACAGCGACCTTACCACATCCAGATGTGAATGGCAAGCCACTATTCCCATATTTTTTCCATTTAGGTAAACTATTTCTCAAGCTCCTACCTACAGCATCTACCACTATACCATCATGCACAATCGGAAACACAGCCCTGTTATCTTTTACATCGTGGTGTAGCCCCCACTCGTCAATGCCAAACCTAGATGTAAACCCAGTAATCTCACGCTGCCCCTTGTATGGCACAATGTATTCAGGCATGGTAAACATTTCTTTATCTTTCTCTTTCTTGGAGAAGGCATTACGGATATCCTTGATAGACATGTGTACAGGTTTAGATCCTGATATATTACACGATGCCTTGTAGCAGTTCCAAAGCAGTCTACCCATATTGTTCGTGGCAGTGAAGGTTTTGTATCCACCACACTCAGGACAGTTCATTCTTTTTGTTTCACCATTATCTATATTTATATCATTTATAATGTTATATATATTATACATTGTATTTACTCCTTGTATTGAGAGCGTTCTTAGCACTCTCGTATGTGTGTTTCATGTATGGCTTTACTGACTGCACGTTTGTATGTCCAGTTACAGACATAACTTGCCCCATCGGGACACCACTGTCAATCATTTCTGTTACACCTGTCCTTCTTAGATCCATAAGTCTGAGTTCATCGGGCAGTTCTATCTCTCTCATTATCCGTCTGCCTTTCTTAGATACACCCTCTAGTGTGTATGGATTATATTCTCCATTGACAGGTCTTACGTTAGGTGCTACATATTGTTGGAATCCATAGTCTTCGTTCTGTTGTAGTAGCATGTCATATAAACTATCTGTTATCGGTAGGTACACTTTAGATCTACGCTTTGATTGTTCTAGCGTCAGCTTGCCCTTGTCTAGGTCAAGGTTATCCCATCGTAGCATTCTCATGTCTCCGATTCTCTGACACCATTCGTATGCCATGTGTACTATCAGTCCAACACTTCTGTACTCAAAGTAGGCGTAAGCATAGTCAAGAAATTGACGCACCTGTTCTTTATCCCATACAACTCTGCGTGGCTTGGGTGACTTACGTCTTATATTAGAAAATGGATTGTGATTTCCATACTCCATCTCAGATGCGTAGTTATATATTCGTGATGCTGTACTGCAAATGTGGTTAGCAAAAACTACACCACGTTTTACCCACACCTCGTATGTCCTCTTTGCTAGTCTAGCTGAGACAGTATGCCACTTCTTATTACCCAAACTGTCACATAATATCTTAATAAAGTATATGTAATCAGCTTTAGTACTGTCTCGTAAGGCTTTGAAATCATTAGACAATAAGTAGTTGTCACATAATTGTGACAGAGTAGTAGATCTATTAACTGTTATCTCTGTAAATTTTTCTTTACGATAGTCATCAATTAAACTGTTTAGATAACGTGCAGTCTTCTTAGCTCCTGCCAGATCATAGCCTAACTCTCTACGAGACACAACTCCAATGTCAATAAGTTGACGAGGGGGATTGAACCTGTAAGACTTGATGCCTTTGGGTGTGTGTCTTTGCTGCATGTATCGTAGTAGTTTCGTCATTCATTATCTCCTATTTTATAATATAATTTGTTTCCCCCATGCTTCTTTATTATATTAGGGGTGCTTAGTTTCTTGAGGTGGTCAAGCCATTTATTCTTATGTATTTTCACCTTGATATTTCCACCACCCTCCCATATCTGTACGGTGGATAGGTAGACCCACTTCCAACCTTTGTCCACTACCCATATACAACGACTGTCACCACCTAGCACTGGTGGTGCATATCTAATATAATATTTAGTGGCATCATCCCATCGCTTACCTATGGGTCTACCATTTTTTCTTGGTGTTTTTATCATGTTTCTTTTCCCACCTGTAAAATATATGACTGTCTATCCTAGTTGTGCGAGTCTTTGTCTTTGCCCAAGAAGGACGGACATATGTAGCATGGTAGTGTGTAGCTCCCTCTGTTAGGTCAAGGCTAATCTTTCCATGCAAAACGATTATAGCATTTTGTAGTGCAGATGACCATTCTTTAGTGTCCTTTCTTACGTCATCTTTTTGACCATCGCAGTACCAACTGAAGCTACAGCGATGGAGTATGGGTTTATTTGTACCCTTGTGAGTGATAGCTTGCTTTACTACTTCACATACTGTATCTGGGAATCTATTGTCATCTACCCTGTTCATTACCACTTGGGCAACTGCTAGTTGACCAATCGTGGACTGTGATCTAGCTTCGTGGTATATGTTGAATGCTAGACACATGAGTGCTGTTTCTAAGATAGCCATGTGCCTACCAAAGAAAATACTATAGCTAATATAAATACAGTGATAGCGTAGCACCATGTTATGTATGCTACATCAGGTTCTTCATTCTTTTTCATTTGTGTAATCTCCTATGTTAGATGTGATATTATATTTGCTCATGCAGCCATCCACTTAGGCATGGATCTGCCTTTAGTGTAACGTGCAAACTTGAGCTTGTCTGCCTTGTAGAACTCACGATATGCCTTGATAGGAAACTGCTCGTCAGTCTTGAGGTGGTCAAGCCCACTGAAACACTGTGGATGTGGTGTCTGCCATCCTTCTGGTATCCTAAGTCTACCTTGCCACAAAGGTATTTGATGTTTACATGCACCATGAAATTTACCATACCTATGAGTGTACTCATGTAACATAGCACTATATAATTGATATGCAAAAATATAGTTAGCTCTGGTCTGCATAGCCCACAATGTACAGGGATGTTTTTGATGCACAGGTTTGTACAATCCCTCTAGTTCTGCATACTCAGGATCATGATGCCATAACGCTGTGCATAACATTTGTGCTTCTTCAAGTGGCATCTTTACAATGTGCTGATCACACAGCGACTTTGCAATGTCCTCTACGTTGAACTCTATAATAAATCTATTCATATAAATACTCCTATGGTTGTGTTAGTTATTAATGTTATAAGTATGACAAATGCTATTGTCAATAATAATACTTGTCCTTCAGTCATCACAAAAGTTCCTCCAAAATTTACAGTTGTTAAATCGTTTACAGACACGCTCATGCTTTGCACTCTCCCAACACTCTGTCTGCCAAGGTGAGAAATACTTTCTAGCAAATCTCTCTGCCCAATCCTCTCCATCGTTTAACCATAAAGCAAGAATAGGTAAAGGTATAAGCAGTAGGAACACAAAGAAGAAGGCAGTTCCAAAGCCTTTGTTATGATAAGGTTTGTTATCCATACTGCACCACCTGTCCTGTGTTCCACTTGGCTGCTTCCTTCTGTGCGTCCTCATGAGTATCAAACAGTTTGATAGGACTCTTGTCATCCCACATAGCACCACAGCCTTGTTTAACGTAGGTCAAGCCTTCCTCTTCAAAAGGCTCAAACACTACTGCGTATTGTATAAGTTTTGTTGTCATGAATATACTCCTTCTAATATGTGCGAGATCACTGCACGAGTGAAGCCATTGCCGATCATCTTGTAGCGTTGGCTGTTTGATATAGGCTTGAGTTTGTGTACCCGAAACCCCATGTGTTTATCCTGCTCGACAAACTGTCCATACTCTGTCCATCCATCAGGCAAAGTCTGTAGACGCTCACATTCTAAAGGTGTTAATGCTCTCCAATGTAGCTCGTCTGTCTCTACCTTGGGCATTCGCCATCCACCTTGCATGGTAGTCAGGGTAGGACTCTTGCCTTGCCTAGAGTACACACGCTTGATGATGTCATAGCCTTTGAGGTCAGCTTCACCGACTTGCTTACAACCTTTGTGATTGAAGACTACTTGTCTACGAGACTTCTCAAAGTACATCTTCATGCTACCACCTTTGAAGTAGTTGGCATCAATGCAGTAGGACTTGTCTCTATCTGCCATAGCACCATCTTCTAGCACATCATTGAGTACGATGCCCATGTCAGCTAACTCGTCATGTGGTGAGTTAGTTATGTAGACACGCTTTCTCTCCTGACCTGTCACCTTGCCACTGTTGTGAGATCGCATCTGTGCATCTGGACGTATGGCACTGATACGCTTGTACCACTCATGCTTGGCTTTGGACTCGACATTCTCAAACAGATAGAACTCTGGGTTCAAACCTTCCAATGCATCATACATAACCTCAGACAAGTCACGACTATCTGAAGTGCCAAGCTGTTTACCTGCCACGCTGTAAGGCTGACAAGGGAAACCTGCGATCAGAAGAAAGACATCTCTGCCCAACAGTTCTCGCCAACCATTGGCATCGCCATGATGTATGGCATGAGGTATGTTATGTTTGGACACAGCACTAGCATACTTGTCTGTTTCGAATGTGTGATACTCGTAGTCACCATCAGGTGATACATCAATACCTGCATCAAGGCATGAGAGGTAGGCACTGTCTGTGCCACCACACAAACTAACTACTATCTTTTTCGTCATTAGCACTCTCCTTTCTTAAATCGTTTATCATGTTTACCCACTTAGACATCTCTTGCTGATGCCTAAGTTGGGCTTCTTTCTCACGTTTGTCCTGCACAATCTGCGACTTCTTACGCAGGATGTGAGGATTGCGTGGCTTCCACGCTTTGATCTTCTTGTTAGCCATGTTAAGCCACTACCAACTGCTTGAAGGTAGGTGAGTCTACCCACTTGGCAACCTCTTGCTCTCGCTTGAACAGGGTGACTTCTCTGGTATCCTTACCAGTGTTCCTGATCTTGAAGTTGTTTCTCTCGTCACCATAGGTAGCGTAGTTGGTGAAAGCACTGTACAGTGAGAATACATTCTCACCCCTAGTATGAGACTCGTCTTTGTACAAGGAGAACATTTTCTCTGCCTTCTTCTCAGAAGGTATTATCTTGGACAAGATACTTGGCACATCAAGACTAGCAAGATTTATCTTGCCCCAAGTATTGAGCCTACCCATACGATCAGAGAAGTCTGTGTACCCATCGTATAGTCTCTTCTCCAGACCACCGATGGTAAAGTTAGAAGTGTTCTTACACTTCGTCATGTCATACTCACCTGTGATCATACCATTGGTGCAGAAGAAGTCGATAGCACCAAAGTAAATCAGATTACCACATGTACCATCCACACCATGCAACGCAATGATACGATAGCCTGTCTTGGTCTTGTGACCATTGTTGGTAACGATATCATAAGTCACATTAGGTAATGTGATATCCATTCGTAGCCAACCACCACCATGAGCAGATCGGAAGGCTACAGTCATACCTTCTAGCTGTTCGGGTGTATGGTTGTCACGGACAACCTTGTAGACAGAAGAGCAGAATGCTCTGTGTCCTGCAGGGCTAAAGCCCTTGCCCATATGAGCAATGACATCGCCAGTCACAGGGTTGACCACAAACTTGTGACCTTCCATCCGTGACTTCTCGTACTGAGGTACGAAATCACAGATCTCTGGAAGTTGTTGGATTGTGTTAGGTGTAAAATCTAAAGCCATAATTGACTCCTTTCTCTTGGTTAATGATAAGTTGGCATCTCAGGATGCTGTTCATAGACATAGCCTACGTCTGGCTCTGAGTCAAGTAGATACTCTTTTACAAAGAGAAACTCTACCTTGGCATCAGGATAGCAAGACCTAGTTACGTCCAATGCGTAGTTAATTGCAGATGAACTGTCCATAATGGTGGGGTACGAGTAAGACACTCGCACCACACCCTTCTGTTCATCTACGGATACAAAGACCTCGTAGTGGATCATTGTTAGGCTACCTTCTTCTGGATGAGGAAGGACTTGATTGGCACATATTGTGCCACTCTTCGCTTGCCCTTTCTATCGTAGGCATGGAAGCAAGAGTAACTCTTGCCAAAGTTCAAGCGAACCAAAGGTTCACCTGACTTGCCACCTTTACCCTTACGGATAAACCATCCTGTCTCTTGGACTTTGTCATTCCTGTAGATGACAGGCTTGTAGCCTTGTAGCTTCAGCTTGATTGCTGTAGCAATAATTTTGATGGCAGTGAAACCACCAGAGATTTTTGTGCCTTTTGGCAAGTTGTCAAAGTTAAATGTAAGCATGGTAATGCTCCTTTCTGTGTTGTGTCTCCCAACAATGTCGGGAAACGTTGGGTTTATGTACCACAGTTATATAGTACTTTCACTAAAGTTCAAGTACTATATTAACTGTATACTCTAATGAGAGGTCTTCCCTCTCTTATCATGAGCTTGACCATCGTCATGTCATTGCCCACTGTCTCACCTGTATCTTCGTAGACAAAGGTGGTGTTCTTGTATGGATTGTACGTCACATTTCTCCACGTTTTACCTGAGTAGTAGTAATCGTCCCACTCTTCAGCCGTAAACTTGTAGGGTCTATACCCTACAGCAAAGGCATGGACATTCTTCTTGCCCTCTTCAATGACACGCTTACGTCCCCCTTGTCTTACGACAAAGCTAGGGTTGGTAAGAAATACGTCATTGGTTCGGTCAATCACACGGTTAGTCTTGTAGTCCTGTAAGGAATACATACCCTTGTGAATATTCCAATATGCTCTTACGAATTGATCATACATAGTCACCTCCAAAAGTTATAGTTGTTTCTCTCAAGCTACTATAAGTAGCTCCTACTGGTACAATTACCTTGTGTCCTTCAGACCATAGGTGTTCACCTATAGACTTCCAAGCTTCTTCCAGATAATAGTCAAGATCTGTATAGAATATACAGAGAGGATACTGCTTAACTTTGTTAAGCCTTGTTGTACCTTCATCATAGGCATAGATATCATATGCCCACTTCTTTGCTATATAGGACAAAGACCTACTATGATCAAGAGGTAATTCGTCTTGAAATACTATCATCATGCTACTCCTTTGCGTCTATGGAATCTTCAAGAACTTGTTTAAGTTCTAGTAGAACAGCTAAAGTAAACTCATCTCTGATGAGATACTTTACCTCATGTATTTTATTTTTCTGCACAATAATTTTATCTTCATTGTCCATCATGCTACTCCTTTCTGCTTGAGTTTATTTCTATTTCAGTTAAAAGATACTCTTGTTCAGTTATATAAGAATAACTTTCAAGAAACTCTTCCTTCGATAGTTGATGAAAATCAACCATCTTTTCTGCATCATCAGAAAAATCTTTGTATTCAACGTCAGTCATTATGCTACTCCTTTCTGACGTAGTCTAAGTTTACGGACAAGCCTTCTCTCTCTAAGAGAGTTGTGCTTATCCCTTCTGTCATTCCCAACATTGTCGGGAAACACTTTCCTCTTCTTGGAAGAGGAAGCATTCTTTTGAAAGTTAATATTACTTTGTGTCATTTGCTATCTCCGATGCTTTAGCTTTTCTGTTACCATGTGCAGGGAAACCAATAATGGTTTCTCTGTGAGACATAGCACAGAGTTTACATTTAGCACAGTCCATATCGTCCCGATATGTAGCAGGACAGACTGTGACCTTCTTCCCCTTCGGGGTCTTGATGTTCCACAGATCAACTCTTGATCTGTACTCATCATAAGTCTCTGACCAGACACCTTTCTTGACATGCTTTCTTTCGTAGAAAGATGGCATGACAGCAGTGACTGGAGCAGGTTTGTGTCCAAAGGACACAAGTTCTGCCAAGTCATCAGCATGAGACATGCTGTTACCTGACAAGTTAATGACAAAGCTTGCTTGTTTGTTACAGACCATGACTATCAGTCTATTCATAGGATCTGACATGTCATGATGAGTATAAGTGAAGCCTTTCTTGCCACCAAGTCTACAAGCTTCTTCAAGCTTGAAGACCTTATCAGCATCAATCTCCCCATTCTTATGGGGAAGATCTCCTGCTTGATTATGTCTCCACAAAGCTGTGGCTTTGTCCTGTACTGTCTGACAAAAGTCATCCCAGTCAAGACCAATGTCTGGAACTCTGTTCCAGTGTCCCTTCAAAGGGTAGCCATCTGCATAGCAACCCTTTCTTCTTAGAGGACAAGAGGTAGGACAAGAGTCCTCTTCAGTCGTACTGACTGAAATCTCACCAGTCTTGATATTCGATGACTTCAAAGTCAAGTGAACTTTACTCATTTTAAACTCCGTTTAAGTTGCTTCCCAACATTGTCGGGAATGGTTTCGGTTTGGTCGGCACTAAAGTCTATAACACTAATAGAAATATAACACCTTCACTAAAGTTCAGGTGTTATATTTCTGTGTTATAGTCTAAGTCTCTTCGGCAATCAAGTCATAGTCTGAATCCCCCACTAAGCCAATAGCAATAAAAAAAGACTAGCATAAATGCTAGTATCAAAAGTAAACAAGTCATAGTTTAATCTCCGATTAAAAGGGTTGAAACAAAAAAAAGAGCATAGCACCTTAGTGCTATACTCTTTAGGTGAAAGGTAGCTTACGCTACCTTCCTCTTCTTCTGAGAAACCTTTGGTTTCTCTTGTGAAGCATGGTGCAACTCTATGAGTTGCAGTATAACCTCTTCGAGGTTAAGTTGCTTCTTAGAAGCAAGTTCAGCAGTGAACTGAGCCAAACCCTTGGGGTTTGTAGGGACTTTAACCTTGGTTAACTTCTTTACAGAAGTTACCTCATTCCCAACATTGTCGGGATTGACCTCAACCTTTGGTTGAGACTGAGAAGTCGTAGACTTCTTCTTGGAAGCCTTTGGCTTCTTCCTTGTTGAGAAGTCACCGACTTCTTCAACAAATGCTCTTTTCATCGCTGAAAGCGATGTAAAGCCAAGGGATTGTTTTCCACTAGTGAGAACTCTGTTCTCAAGCCAAGCAGTGATTTGATCATGGTTCTTATAGAACCATAATGTTTCACTTCTCCTCTGAGAAGTGAGTTTGTTCAGAGAACACTCTTCCAATCTCTGATTGGAGATCCTGCCGTATTTGCTTTCCAAGCAAAGCTCATCGATCAGCTTACCAGTTTGGTAAGCTAGTCCACCAGACTGAGTATCAGTCTTGTGAAGCTTGGAATGCTCTAACAGAAACTGAGCAGTTTCTGAAGCAATGACAGCTCCCCTAGCTTCAAAAGTACCACTGTACTTTTGGAAAGCTTGAGGTTTCTTAGAAACCTTAGGAGCAACTTTAGTTGCTTTAGCAGAGTTGCTCTTTAGAGCAGTTACGAGTTTGGATTTTGTGTTTGGCATTTTGCCCTCCTTCTATTAATTGGTTAACACATTTGTAAACAAATGTTGTGTTAACCAATTACTAGGGTTGCCGATCCCAACAATGTCGGGAATGGATCATACCCCCTTGGGGTATGTTTTTGGATGACCAAAGAATGACCATAGGCTTTAGCCTAAACCTAATTTTTTCAGAAATCTTGACCTCAATCGACTGATTGCCTATGGCAACTGATGTGATAACAGTTGCTTTTAAAAACAAACTCGTTTGTTTTCAAGGCGATGGGCATTCCAAGGTGCATTGCGATGCACAATTTGCGTTCACCACGCATCGGGATGCACGATTTTACCTGCATCGGGCATCGGGACGCATGGGGAAGGGGGGGTGCGTCAGATATATACATATATAAATACACAGATTAGGAAAAATGAGTGTTAACCACTTTGGTACGGATATAGACAGGGGTGTCAAATAATTGGTATTGACTACTAAAAGCATACATGATATAATTATATAAACTAGGATGACATATTAAGTGTTACATTAAAATGTTTATTCAATATAAATAAATAATCACTTACATGTAACATATTAAATGTATGTCTATATAGGGATTTATCCGTACTTTTTTAAATTAATGTTTGACAATGGGAAAAAAATCCGTAAAACTATACACAGATAATGTAATTGAAGAGTTTTATTCTGCTGTGGCTAATAACAACTTAAATAAATTACATATACCTCACAGTGATGTTTTCTACGTAAGAGCCGCAGTGGAAGCCCACTATGGCAGATCTTTTACTTTGAAAGAGGTAGAAGACGCTATGATAGCTGAAGGTTGGTCAGACCATAAATAGGAGCAAAACTATGGTAATGAAAAAAGATAAAATGAAGAAAAAAGGCATGGCAGTGGGAGGACTCAAAAAACCTGCAACAGGAGCTAAAGGACTAAAGAAGTTGCCTACACCTGTACGTAATAAAATGGGCTACATGAATAAAGGTGGCACAATGAAGAAGAAGGGTATGGCTCGTGGTGGAGCTATGAAGAAAAAAGGTTACGCAAAAGGTGGAGCAATGAAAAAGTACGGCACTATGTATAAAGCAGGTGGTGCTGTGGCAGGAAAAAAGTACGGAATGATTGACAAGAAGAAGAAGAAATAGTATAATTATGTCACTATGGCATATTTACAAAGTAACATTCCGTATTTCAAAGCTTGGGTAAGACGAGAGTATACCTGTAACTTTGAAAAATATTATGGCGAGTTTTTACACTGCATGGTTATAGCTGTAACAACTATGCCAAATAGGTCACTCAGCTTTCAAGTTATATTTACTGGCTGTGAGACTGACGATACTGACGAACCAAATGTGCATGGTGGAGCTATGTGGGCTAGAATGCCTATCACAGCCCTAGTAGGAGACACTCCTGTAGAAGACTGGGCTGAAGAAATGCCACCCTACATAGCACAACCTTGGGATTGTATGTCCCATGATCATAGTGTGTATGTATTAGACAGAGCTACACCTGCACCGTGGATAGCAAAAGTGGATGGAGAGTTCTATCCTGCTAAATATTACTTTACTGTGGACTACACAAACAGTGAGATAGCTGATGATCCTGCACAACATAAGCAGTCACACGTACTAGAACTGATGGATGCAGGTAAATACACAGGAAACATTGTGGCATTACCTAATAATAGAGTCAGAGTGACACATCCTGCATGGTTTGAAGCAGGAGAAGGACCACCTGACTTTAGACCCTCCCAAAGAATCTTTCATTCAAAGCAAGAAACGGAATATGTGTGGGATACTGGAAGAGTATTCAATAACTTATATGCAAAGGAAAAGAAAAATGGCAGCAACACCAAGAAAAAAAGTAAATAAAGTTATAAAAGGATTAAAAAAAGCTACAAAGTTACACTCGCAACAAGCTAAGTCTTTATCTACTTTAAAATTAAGTAAAGGTGGTAGCACTGTAAACAAAGCAGGTAACTATACCAAGCCCGGAATGAGAAAAAGAATGTTCTCAGCCATAAAAGCAGGGTCAAAGGGTGGTAATCCCGGACAGTGGTCTGCAAGAAAGGCACAATTACTAGCAGCACGCTACAAAAAAGGTGGTGGGGGCTATAAGTAATGGCTGACCCTAAGGTTGGCACAGGCAAAAAGCCTAAAGGAAGTGGTAGAAGACTCTACACGGATGAGAATCCTAAGGATACAGTGAGTATCAAGTTTGCTACGGTAGAAGATGCAAAGAAAACTATTACAAAAGTTAAAAAGATTAACAAACCCTATGCGAGGAAGATACAAATCCTCACCGTTCTTGAACAACGAGCTAGGTTTGCAGGAAAAACTGAGCAAGCTGCCCTTGCAAAGAAGGCAAAAGAGCAACTAAGGAGACAACATGGCACTAGCAAAAAGTCAAAGAAGTCTTAAATCATGGACAAAGCAAAAGTGGAGAACAAAAAGTGGTAAGCCAAGTAAAAAAACTGGAGAGCGTTATTTACCAACAGCTGCAATCAAAGCTCTATCACCCCAAGAGTACGCAGCGACAACTAGAGCTAAAAGAAAAGGCAAGGCAGCAGGCAAGCAATTCGTTAAACAGCCTAAAGGTATTGCTAAGAAAACGAGAAGTTATAGAAAGGTTACATAACATGGGGTACTTTGAGAATGATAGCTGAAGCATGGTTTGCAGTGGCAGTAATGCTAGGAGTACACAATAATGGTATGCAGGATATACTTATATTTAAGCAACCAGAACACGGACACTTTCATAGTGTAGAAGAATGTAAGACTTTTGTGCAAGAAAATCCTGCACCTCTAGTAAAAACAATATGGAAGTTCTATGGGCAAAGACCTGTAGAGAGAGTCATATGTGTAAATGAAGATGTTATTAATCAATTTATAGCACAGCAGAATGAGATCCTTTTAGATAGAATACCAATATACTAATGCTTTATGAACCTACCTGTGAGATCTGTGGCAGTCACATTGAAGACGATAGATGTGAAGTGTGTGAACATACTGGTGATAATGGTGACTGGGTAAAGGAAGTTATAAAGGAAAAAGATGACTCCACAGACTCTTGACAAATGGCGAATACTACCAAGACTAATGATGCTTGTAATGACAGGTGTTTATATTCGTTGCATTGAGTGGGCATTGAGTCAGCCTGACTTGACTACGCAACAGGCAGGATTAGTATCCGTGATTACAGGAGCAATGACAGGAAGCTTTGCTATATGGATGGGAGCAGAGAAGTCAGAACCCAAGAGAATGGAGAGAGAAGAACGATGAGAAAGTATTTAAAAAGATTATGGTGTGCATTATTAAATAAGAAGTGTCATGACGATTGTGACTGCGTATAATGATAGGAACTATACTTAGCTCCGTATCTACTTTAGCGTCATCCTATATAGAGGGTAAGACAGCCATACAGAAGGCTGAAGCCACTATAAGGATGAAAGAAGCAACAGGTGAGATAGACTGGGACTTAGCTGCTATGAGGGCATCTCAAGGCTCGTGGAAAGACGAATGGCTGACTTTACTTTTCAGTATTCCTCTAGTACTGAGCTTCTGTGGTGAATGGGGTAGGGCAATAGTGGCAGACGGATTTACTGCTTTGGCAGGTATGCCACAGTGGTATCAGATAGCGTTAGGAGCTATCGTATCTGCAAGCTTTGCTACACGGTCTGCAGGTAAATTTTTTAATATGAGGAAAAAATAATGCCCAGATTAAAAGCTGCAGTTAAGGCTGCAATAACCCGAAAGAAAAATAAAGAAGCTAGAGAAGCCACAGAAAGAAAGAAGCAGGATCAGAAGCTTGAGACTAGAACAAAGATTAAAGAAGAGGAAACTGTAAGACGAGTTGATCCTGAAAAAGAACTAAAGTTTAGAATAGATGAAGTAGAGAATGAAATACTAGATGTGCTAGGTTCAAACAAACGTGGCTCTGTTTCTCCCGAACAATACGGAAGTTACATGGACATGAACGAGGATCAACTTAGAGATCTGGTTACTACACTGAAGAGTTTAAGAACTAGGCTACGTGATAAGAACTACAAGAGTGGTGCAGAGATAGGGGGCTTCTTAGAGGAGTTTGGAATTAAACGTGCTGAAGATGCTATGAAAGCAAAGTTTAATTTTAAGTTTAAGCGTGGGGGAAGTGTCAATGGCTTTCTTGCTCATACTATTAAAAAGAAAAAGGGAACTAGATAAATGTATAAGTTATCAGGAAGAAGTTTAAATAAATTAGAAGGTGTGCATCCTACAATGGTAGATACAGTTAAACGTGCCATTGAACTGAGCAAAGTAGACTTTGGAGTGATTTATGGTGTTCGTTCCCTTGCAGAACAAAAGAAGTTGTATGAAGCAAAAAGATCACAGACCATGAAATCTAAACATCTTGTGCAGGAAGATGGATACTCACACGCTGTCGATTTAATGGCTTATGATGGCAGTAATCCAAGTTGGGACATTGTAATGTATGATGATATAGCTGACGCAATGAAAGCTGCAGCGAAAGAAACTGGAGCTAGAATACGTTGGGGAGCAGCGTGGACAATAGATAATATAGCTGAGTGGGAAAGACCAATGCAAGATGCTATGAACAACTATATTGATATAAGACGTAGATCTAATAGGACTCCATTTATTGATGGTCCTCATTTTGAGTTAAACTAATGGCAGAACGTAAAAAATCTAAAGGCAGAAAAAAAGATACCATGAAAGGTATGTCCCAGAAGAGTGGGGACAAGCGATCCACTAAGTCAGGTGCAGGTATGACTGCCAAAGGTGTGGCTAAATATAATAGACGCACAGGTGGTAATTTAAAAACAGCAGTAACAGAAAAAGATCCAAAAGGTAAACGAGCAGCAAGAAGAAAATCCTATTGTGCTAGAAGTGCAGGACAAATGAAAAAATTTCCAAAGGCTGCGGCAAACCCAAATAGTAGATTACGACAAGCTAGAAGACGGTGGAGATGCTGACATGAGACAGCTTACAGAGAAACAACAAAAGTTTTTAGATGTGCTATTCGATGGTGCAAATGGAGATATAGGGGAAGCAATAAAGCTTGCAGGATATGCAAAGGGTGTTAGTCCCTCCCAAGTTACCACTGGATTAAAAGAAGAGATACTTGAAGCTACTCAGATGTATATGGCACGTAATGCTCCAAAGGCAGCGATGGCTGTTGTAAATGGTTTGTATGACCCAACAGAGCTAGGTATACGTGATAAGATGTCTGCAGCCAAAGAACTACTAGATAGAAGTGGTTTAATTAAAACTGAAAAAGTTCAGCTAGAAACATCAGGTGGTGTAATGCTAATGCCACCTAAGAACAAAGAGGAGTAGTTCAATGGTATTTAAATTTTTAAAAGGGGTAAGTAAAAAGGGATCACAAAAGGGAATAAAGAAACTATCAGGTGTAGGAGATCAGGCTAGATCAGATATAGCTAGAGGTCTATCAAAGATCAGTAAGTCTGATACGGAAGCTTTGTATAAAGCACAGTCAAAGATTAGAGGACTAGCAGCTGAAGCTAAGATGCAAGTAAAAGCATTTAGAAAAAAGAATCCAAACAATCCTCACGTTAAAACTATATATAGAATAAAACCAGAGATAGAGCAGAGAGATAGAGGTAAAGCTACAATAGCCCCTACGACAACCACCAAGCTTCCAACCAAAACTACAACTAGTAAAACACGTAAGAAGAAGACTACAACAACAACAAAAACTGCTATTAAAAAAGATATAGATGATTTAGCTAAAACAGGAACACCTACAAAGACTGTATACAATTTAGGAAAAACTGAAGGTAAAGTAACAGCAAAGCAAAAAGCAGCAATGAAAAAGTTTGCTGAGTTTAAGCCGACTAGTAGAGTGGGAACAGCAGAATATGACAGAGAGATAAACAAGGCAAGTGCTGAGTTAGCACGAGCTATGGGAAAGACCTCTGCCGCAGGTAAGAAGTACATACGAAAAAAGAGAAGAACAAGAAGAACAAAGAAAAAGGCAGATGGCAAATAGAGAACTAGGGAAATGGAAACTCCCTCAACCACTTGACCTACATGACGAAACAGAGTGGCTACCCATACCGAGAATAGCTAGAACAGTTCCGTTTGGATATGAGTTAGACTCAGCAGATGATAGTATGCTGTTGCCTATAAAACAAGAACTAGATTTATTACACAAAGCAAAATCTCTAGTTAAACAATACTCCTACAGAGAAGTAGCACTATGGTTAACTAAAAATAGTGGCAGACATATATCTCATGTAGGATTAATGAAACGATTAAAGAATGAAAAAAGACGGAAGAACAAAGCTTTCAGCTTACGCAGATGGGCAGACTATGCCCAAAAAGCGATCCAAAAAGCCGAGCAAATCGAAGAAAGCAGAACAGGTGCAAGAAACGAAAGTAGTGGAGAGACAGCCCCTACCTGAAGTACGTGAAAATTTTGCTGTGCAGGAAACACGTAATGTTGTGTTTAAACCAAACGAAGGACCACAAACAGAGTTCTTGGCAGCTAATGAAAGAGAAGTTTTATATGGTGGATCTGCAGGTGGCGGCAAGAGTTACGCTATGTTGGCAGATCCTTTGCGTTATATGGGACATCCTGAGTTCAGTGGCTTGCTCTTGCGTCACACCACTGAGGAACTACGAGAGCTTATATTTAAAAGCCAAGAACTGTACCCGAAAATCTGGAAGGGTATCAAGTGGTCAGAACGAAAGATGCAGTGGGTTGCTCCGTCAGGGGCAAGACTGTGGATGTCCTACCTTGATAGAGATGACGATGTCCTACGCTATCAAGGACTAGCTTTTAGTTGGATAGGATTTGACGAACTTACACAGTGGGCTACACCGTTTGCTTGGAACTATATGAGATCACGTTTACGATCTACATCATCTGACCTACCTGTATATATGAGAGCTACAACAAACCCCGGAGGTAGGGGACATCACTGGGTCAAGAAGATGTTCATAGACCCTGCACCATACAACAAGGAATTTAATGCAACAGACATCGAAAGTGGAGAAGAACTTAAATATCCTGCAGGACACAGCAGAGCAGGACAGCCACTATTCAAACGTAGGTTTATACCTGCTAGACTTACAGATAACCCTTATCTCTCATCTCAAGGAGATTATGAAGCAATGCTTCTATCCCTTCCTGAACAGCAAAGAAGACAACTACTGGAAGGCGATTGGGATATTAAAGAGGGAGCGGCATTCACCGAGTTTGATCGCAAGTTACATGTGGTTGAGCCTTTCCGTATACCTAGTAATTGGGTTAAGTTTCGGGCATGTGACTATGGGTATGGAAGTTATTCTGCCGTTGTCTGGTTTGCTGTTGCTCCGTCAGAACAGCTAATAGTATATAGAGAAATGTATGTATCAAAAGTGTTAGCAACAGATCTGGCTGACATGATATTAGATGTAGAAGCAGAGGATGGTAATATAAAGTATGGAGTGTTAGATAGCTCACTTTGGCACAAACGTGGAGATACAGGACCTAGCCTAGCAGAACAAATGATACTAAGAGGATGTAGGTTTAGACCATCAGATAGAAGTAGAGGAAGTAGAGTTGCAGGTAAAAATGAAATACATAGAAGATTACAGACGGATGAATTTACAGAAGAGCCACGCTTGGTTTTTTTTAGCACATGTACTAACATCATTTCGCAACTTCCTGCTATTCCGATAGACAAGAAGAATCCCGAAGATGTGGACACACAATCTGAAGATCACTTGTATGACGCATTAAGATATGGTATAATGTCAAGACCTAAGTTCAGTATATTTGACTATGATCCTGCAAGTCGGCAAACGAACTCAATGCCCATAGCAGACGCAACATTTGGATATTAATATGGCAGAAGATGACAACAATGAAATAACGATGGATGATCAGGTTATATCTGTAGAAGATGTAGCATCTGATGAGCCTGACCCAACGCAAAGCACAAACATGATATCGTTTATTATGGATAGATATAAACGAGCAGATGATTACAGAGAGCAAGATGAGCAGAGATGGCTAAGAGCATACAGAAACTACAGAGGTTTGTATGGATCAGATGTACAGTTTACAGAAGCTGAGAAGTCACGAGTATTTATAAAGGTAACTAAAACTAAAACACTGGCAGCATACGGTCAGATAATAGATGTGTTGTTTGCTAATAATAAGTTTCCGTTGACTGTAGAGCCAACAGAATTACCTGAAGGTGTAGTGGCTGATGTAAGCTTTGATCCTGCAGAACCACCACAAGTTAGAAACGATGAGATGTCTAGCCCATATGGGTTCAAAGGAGATGGTAAAGATTTACCTGCAGGTGCTACACGACAATCTTTGATGGATAATCTAGGTCCTCTTCAAGGTAAGTTTGATGATATAAATAATTTAAAAGAGGGTGTGGGCAAGACACCTACTTCTGTTACGTTTAGTCCTGCTATGGTAGCAGCTAAAACTATGCAGAAAAAAATACATGATCAGTTAGAAGAGTCTAATGCAAACAAACATTTACGAAGCACAGCCTTTGAGATGGCTTTGTTTGGTACAGGTGTTATGAAAGGACCTTTCGCTGTAGATAAAGAATATCCAAACTGGGATGAAGAAGGTGAGTATTCACCTGTATTTAAAACAGTGCCACAAGTTTCACATGTGTCAGTCTGGAACTTCTTTCCTGATCCTGATGCAAACAATATGGATGAAGCACAGTATGTTATAGAAAGACACAAGCTATCACGTACCCAGTTACGTGCATTGAAGAAACGTCCACACTTTAGAGAGCAGGTTATTGAAACAGCAATAGCACTAGGTGAAAACTATAATAAAGAATATTGGGAAGATGATCTATCTGATTATGCACCTGAACATGCTATAGATAGGTATGAAGTGTTAGAGTATTGGGGTACTGTAGATATTGACATGTTAGTTACAGAGCAGGTAGAGATACCACCTGAACTACAAGACTATGATGAAATACAGTGTAATGTGTGGATATGTAATGGACAAGTATTAAGAATGGTACTTAATCCATTCAAACCTGCAAACATACCTTACATGGCAGCACCCTATGAGCTTAACCCATACAGCTTCTTTGGTGTAGGTATTGCAGAGAACATGGATGATACACAAACATTAATGAATGGTTTTATGCGTATGGCTGTGGACAATGCTGTAATGTCAGGTAATCTGTTGATAGAGATAGATGAAACCAATCTAGTTCCCGGACAAGACCTAAGTGTATATCCCGGAAAAATATTTCGAAGACAAGGTGGGGCACCCGGACAAGCCATCTTTGGTACAAAGTTTCCTAACGTAGCAGGTGAGAACATGCAACTGTTTGATAAAGCACGAGTGCTTGCCGATGAAAGCACAGGGTTACCAAGCTTCTCACACGGACAAACTGGTGTGATGGGAGTAGGACGAACAGCATCAGGTATATCTATGTTAATGAACGCTGCCAGTGGTGGTATTAAGAATGTTATAAAGAATGTAGATGACTATCTTCTTAGACCATTAGGAGAGGGACTATTTAGGTTTAACATGCAGTTCAACTACGACAAAGCTACTAAGGGCGATCTAGAAGTAAAAGCTCGTGGCACAGAAAGCTTGATGGCAAACGAAGTGCGTAGTCAAAGACTCATGCAGTTTATGCAGGTAGCATCTAGTCCTGCACTTGCACCTTTTGCAAAGTTTCAGTATGTAATACGAGAGATAGCTAAGTCACTAGATTTAGATCCCGACAAAGTAACTAACAACATGGATGAAGCCACACTACAGGCAGAGATCATGAAAAAATTTCAGCAACCTCCTCAAGCACCTACACCTCCTGCAGGAGCAGATCCAAAAGATCCAACAGGAGCAGGTGGTGCAACAATAGGCACAGGTCAAGTGCCTATGCCACAGGAACAAGGATTCTCAGGAAATGAACAACAACAACCAAAACAACCCACAAATCAACCTATACAGCAAGCTGAAGCCACTGGTCAACAACAAGGACCACTGGGACAGCTTCAGTGATTATATAGGGTTCTTGATAGTACAGAATCACGCTATTATGGAGCAGACAAACGACTTAGTCACACTTCATAGATCACAAGGTGCTATCGCTATGCTAAGACGATTACGACAACTAAGGGATCATGTAAACTCCAATGGGTCTACTAAGTAAAGCTGTAAAACAGGGATTAATAGACAATCCCCAAATCATTACTAAGAAACAGGATGAAGTTGCTAAAGAAGCAAAGGATAGGGCTGACTTAAATGCAAACGATCCTAACACAAATCCTGATGTGTATGATGAGCAGATGGCAGATCCTAATGTGTCTAAGATCACAGTGCCTGAAGATCCCACTCCTATTCTTGGAAGTATGTATGGAGACTTAGTGCAAACATTTGAGTCCATGCCCTTTTACGGAAAAGAGACAATATCAGGAGCAAACTTTGTAGAACAGTTAAATTATTATGTAAAAAATATTCAAGGCAGAAATATACCATTGTATAAATTTATGGAGAAGCGAGGAGCTTTTAAAAAATTTAGAGACAATCCCAAAAAACAATTTACAAAAAAAGAAATATTAGATTCTTTAAAAGACTTTTCTTCTTTTGAATTTAGAATAAGAGTGGATAAAGATACATTATACCGACCTCAACAAAGACTACCTATTGATGAGAGTGCAGGAGATTATAAAAAAGTAGGTTATGCTGAAGTAACTTTACATGCTCCCATAGATAATACTGTACCTTCAATACAAAAATTTGCAGACAAACACTTTAAGGGAAATACTATAGGACACACTAGATCTTCTTTTGTGTATAACAATAAAACTAAAGAGTCGGCTGTTATGCCTGAAGAGGTACAAGGAGATCTTTTTCAAAACATTGGAAAAACAGTAGATGTTACAAGAGATAGATTAACTAACATACCTACATATGATAATTTTCAAGAGACAACTTTGGTTGGTAATCAAACAATGAGTTTAGTAGGTATTAGAGCAGATACTACACTAACTAGATCTGAATCCCCTAGTTGGTTTGCTACTTCATTTATAGCACCTACTCGATCTTATAACAACCTAAAAGAAAATTTAAGGCTTGAATATTTTCTTATGGAAGATAATGCAATGCTACTTAATAGGATAAAAGAAGGTAGAGTTCCACTAAATGAAGAAGTTGCTAATGCCATAGGAAGAGATAAAGGTATAATGAACATTGGCTCTCCAGATGCAACAAGCAGGATGGATGAAAACAAAAGTAGATTTATATCACAATTATTTGCTAAAGGTTTTTCACCAAAACAAATTAGAGAAAGGCTAGAAAAATATTTTTCTAAATCTAGTTCTGAACTAAAAGGTGAAAGTTTAACTGAAAGACAGATACAATCATTTTTAAGAAAAGAGAAACAAAATAAAATAGACCATTATAAAGAAGTATTTAATAAAAATTTTATTGGTATTGGAGAGGAAGCTCAAGATATTAGTGGTGGCACTATAACTGCATTTAGTGAGTTACCTAGATTAGGTGCATTAATAGATAAATTAGAAAAAAATTATGCAACAGGTTCGGCTGAAAGACAACCTTTTTTTACATTGCGATATATGCAAAGTTCTCTTTATGAAACTCTAAGAAATTTAGAACTTGGAGAATCATTTGACGATATAACGGATTTTTCTCAATTTAAAAGTTACGAAAAACTAAGAAAGTTAAATGCACAAAAATTAAAAGATATTCAAAACACTATGCCTAGAACAATGGTATCTGGTTATGACTATAGAAATCCTAGTGCGATACCTGTATTTATGCAACGTTTTGCTGCTCATGGTTTTAACATGACAGAGAGAACAGATATGATTAATAGTATTCTTTCTAAATATAATTTAAATTATTTTAGAGGTGCAAATATAAGAAAGGGTCATCAAGACGGACAGGTAAATGATGGTGAGAGAGATAGATTTTTAACTGATGGTTCTACTAATTATGCAGGGCAAATAAAATATCCTGATGGTTCTATTAAAACTTATATGAATGCCAATGAAAGATTTTTAAGATATTTTGATGAAATAAATGAAGATAGACAAATAGGAGCTTCTACTTGGTCTGACCACCATCCTGAATATCAAGAGCATTTAATTCAAGAAGAATTTAAGTTACCTGATTTTGAAGATGCATATCCAAACATATCACAACCTTTACCTTACAATTTTGAAGACACTAAAAAAAGAATGAAAAAAATTGTTGACGATTTAAATGAACAATACAAAGCTATAAATGAAGCCAGACAAGAGTTTAGCAAAAATTATATGAAAGCTTTTGAAGAGGATAATTTACATAATATACCAGTAGATCCTTTTGGAGATGCAGGTCCTTTTTCTTATACCCGACTCACAAATGTTACTATGTGGAGAGAGACTAAAAATAAAGCAGTAGTAGGAAAAGATGCAGGTGACTATGGACGTTACTATGATGATACAATTAGTCCTCCACAAAAAGAAGTTATATCTACTGACTATGAACAAAATTTTATAGATAATCAAAATGCTGTTACACAGGAACGAGATGCTTACAATAGAAAAGAAGATGAAATTACAGATTTAGAAAATGATCCACGATTGAATGACCCATCTGGTGATGATGGTCTTTCTGAACAACTAGACGAGTTATACAATGATCTATCCGATATAGCACTAGATATAGATAAGGCAGAAGAAAGAATGTTAAGAGATTTAACAGCAAAAAATATAGGCAATTTTGCTACACTCTTTGACCCTTTTGAACATGTATTTGATCCGAAACAAATAAATGAACTAAAGTTAATTGACTTTGATGAAATAGTAGATGACTATGGAACAGAAAAAGATCCTAGATTTGGTGCAAGCTTTGTTGCTCATGTAATGCGTGAAGTTACAAAACAAGATTATTTAAATGGTTTAAATGATTTTGGTTATACTGTGTTTAGTGAGCTAGATATGAATAGATTAAAAAATACTCTTAGTAGTGTCGAAGCCAGAAAAACTTCTATGGAATCATATCAAAGATTAGAGGATCTGTCATATAACCCATTAAAGAAAGATGACTATATTACAAAAGGTTTAAACAGGGTTGTAGAAAAAGATGATTTACCTATAGCAGACAAGTTAGACTTTTTGTACAAAATGGTTATTGGGCAAATGATGCTTGCTAAAAAATTAAAAACAAACAAAGTAATCATACCAAATGCTTCTGAGTTAATTAATTTAAGAGAAAAGCCTACCCCCGAACAAATGGTAAAATTAGGAAGATTTAAGGCTAATAGTAGAGAGTTTAAAAAGGCTGAAAAAGAGTATGATGAATTAAGGCACACAAGAGCAGATGGTACAAAGTATAGTGATAGACAAAAAAGAAAAGGTAAAGATGATCTCTATAATAAATCAAGAGTATTAATGATGGATCTATTAAAGAAAAGATTTGGGGATGATGTAAAAATATATGAGATAAAACAAACTTTTAACAATCCTCCTAGAGAAGTACCTGCAACAGTTATAGAGTTTAACTTTGACTTTGATCCTGAAAAACAAATGATAAAAATGAAAGAGGGTGGGCTTGTACAGATAGACAATATGCGAGAGTCAATGAATTTGTTTACAGACCCAAAAGCATTTGGTGATGATGAGTATAGACAAAATGCTATACGAGAAGCTTTGGAAGCAGGTGTAATATCATTTAACTTTAACGAAGGGGGAGTAACTGATCCTGCACCTAAACCACCGATGATAGATTATATAACACAACAAGACTATAAAGAAAGAGCAGGAGAACTGTTTGAGAAAGATGACTTATATAGAAAGTATCCCAGTTCTTTTTATGCATATAGAAAACAGACGTTTGACTTTCCAGATTCTGCAGAGCAACCTGAGTTTGAAAAGGCTAGTCCAATGCTAGGTAGCTTAGAGTTTGAAGCTGATGTTATTCCCAAGTTTAGAACTACAGCTTTAGGCAGGCTAGGGTTCTATAGTGCAAGTGATGGCACAGGAATGTCTGATCCAAAGGTAGAAAAGGTAGACGAAGCTTTTCAAGGATCACAAGGATCATTTCGTCCATCAAATATGACCATAGCATTAACAAATGATCCCGAAGAGGGAGATAGAATACGAGCTTATAGAAGAATAGTATCAGAAAAAGATCCACTAAGAATACCACCATCCTCGCTTCCTCATCCTGAGTTAGAGAGAATGTACACTTTAAATGCAGAAAATCCTACACCTGAACATGAATCTATTCATAGAGCAATATTAATATTACAAAACTATTATGCAAATGATAGAGACTATGTTGTTAAGAAGTATGGTGAAGAAACAGGTAATGTTTTATTTGATTTATTAAATCCTTCTAGAGATAATAATTATTTTCAACTATCTAATGAAGTATTAACTGAACAAAATGATGCCATAAGATCAGGTGCTAAGTTTGATTCTGAAACGTATTTACGAAGAACACTTGGTGAGAGAGATGTAGATTTAAGAAACTATAAAGCAAAATATAAAGACATGTTTAACGAAAAAGACTCATTAGCAAACAATATAGATCGCATTGTTAGAGCAGGGGGAGAAGAACCTAGACATATACTAAATAGAATAAGAGGTAGTTCTAGAGAAGGACATGCAGACATTGTATTGAGTATATTTGATAGAATAACAAAGCAGTTACCTAACTTAGAAGAGTTAGCCAAAGAAAGATTGTATGACAGAAATCCTAAAGGTGGACCTACCTTTGATGCAAGAGGAATAGCAAAGGGAAGTTTAGACAAAGGGTTTTATGATAACTTAAAAGTAGACAGAGCATCTGGAGAGGAGACAAAAAACTTTCTGCAGAGACAACTACAAAAATTTAGAGATCGAAGAAATTTGAAATCTAATATTAGAGCAAGTGAATCAATGGACTTAGGTGGAAGGTTTTAATCATGGAACAGCAACAAATGAACTTATTTGAAGATGGTGGACTACGTGATCAGGGTGGTGGTAAAGATCCTGTATCAGGTAACAATGTGCCTGTTGGCTCACTAGAAAAAGAAGTACGAGATGATATACCTGCAATGTTAAGCGAAGGAGAGTTTATTTTTCCTGCTGACGTAGTGCGTTATTGGGGATTAGATTTGTTAATGCAGATGCGTCAAGAAGCAAAGCAGGGGCTGAAAAAGATGGATGATATGGGACAGATGGGTAACAGCGAAGAAGCTACACTTCCTGATGACATGCCGTTTAACATGGACGATATAGAAACAGGAGATGAACCTTCTTTTAAGTTTAACGTTGGTGGTCTGGCAGCTGATCCACGATTTGCAACACAAAATGTAAACGTTCCTACATACACAGAAGAAGACAAGAAGAACATGGAAACGGCTGTGCTAAGTGGTATATTCGGTGACATAACCATGAAGCGATATGTCAATGCAGATGGTAAAGTTATATACATACCGTTTATTGGAGACAAACCACAAGCACCTGTTCCTGAAGGATATAGCTTAGATGAGTCACCAGTTGTCTCATCTCCATCTACAACACAAGCTACTACAGATAGTGGAGGTGGTGGTAGCACATACGACCCTGCTCTCTCCCCTCTTGACAGGGCATTGCAACAACCAGACATGCCAAAGGTAAAGTCTGTTGATATAAATAAAATGTCTCCTGAAGAGCTAGTGGCATATTATGAATCGTTTACTAGCCCGATGGCTAGGTTTGCATCTGTGGGTGCAGGGCTACTCTTTGGTCCTCTTATAGGTGCAGGATTAGCTTTAGCTCAACAATGGAGCATTAGAAACGGACCTAATAGTTTTGTAAACACAGAGAAAAAACTTGCAGAGTTAATATCTACAGGTAAGCTAAAAGATGCAGGACTAATGAAAAGAATAACAAATGCTAGAAAACTTGCTAAAGAAAATGGTGTAGGACCTGTAAGTTTATTATCTAAGATAGGCGAAAAATTAGGCTTGTCAGAAGGACCAGATTCTGATATACTATCAAAAGATTTAGCTAATGCTATTAAGAATGGTGTATTACCTAAAAATGCAGCAGAAATTCTTAATCAAAAAGACGTAATAGACCAAGCTTTTAAAGAGATAGATCCGAAAACTCTTCCTCAGTCTGGTACATTTGGTACAAAAGTTCAGCCTTCTAATATTGATAGAGGTGATTTTGAAACAATAGGCACTAGTCCTACTAATTTTAATTATGGTGCTGTACCTGAGTTTGGTGAAGGACAACGTGTACAACCTGCTACAGTTGACTCTGATGCAGATTATTTAGAAGCGAGTGGTGCAGGGACTGCCACCACACTTCCTACTGAGAGGGCAAAGGTAAAACCAGTAAAATCAGTGTCGGCTACATCATATGATCCTAATAAAGATCCATTTGTTTTACCATCGACTCAATTTGTTCCTGACTACGGTTTTGATCCTAAAGATCAAAGGCGAGCTAGGGAAGAACGAATGAGAGATAGGAGAACACTGGGAGATAAATTCTTTGGACCTAAACTTGAGGAAAAATTTGGAGTAGCACAAAGTGACAAGATAGATTATACTCCTGCCTACGTTCCAACTTATGATCCTGATGATAAAAGAAGAACTGCAGCAGATTTTTATGATCTTCCACAGCAACAGGATGACGATAGAGATGATGGTGGACCATCTTCTGATCCACAAACTTATGGTTCTCCGTTTGATAATACTGGACAAACTACAACACCTAGAACTGATACATATGCAGATTTAACAGGTAGTCCTTTTGGAGATAGAGGTAGATCTCAAGCACCACAAACAGTAGGAACTGGTGGTGGTTCAGGACAAAGATTTGGTCCTACTGGTGGATTCTATGTAGGTGGTGTACCCACTAAACCTATGAAGCCACAGAGACTAAAGAAAGGTGGTTTAGCTAAATCTAAAGTTAAACCAAAAAGAATGAAGAAGGGTGGACTGGCTTCTAAAAAATAAGTTCACAATATGTTGGCTACCTAACTCCCCACTAACATGGCATACAGTTAGCCCTAACGAAAGGTAAGTAAAATGGCAGAAGCAAAAGTAATGGTGAAAGATGCAACACCAAAAAAAGTAATGTCTTTAGCATCTCGTAAGTATTCACGAGATGACAAAATACAAAAAGACGAAGAGGAATTAAATCAGTTAATCGCAGAGCAAAAAGGTGAAGTAACAGAAGAGGTACAAGCAGAAGCTGAACCTACATCTGCAGAGGAGAGAACTTTTAAGAAACGCTATGGTGATCTTAGAAGACACTCACAACAAAAGGAAGCTGATCTGCAGGAGCAGATAAACAGTTTAAAAACACAGCTTGATGAAGTTACTAAAAAAGAAATCAGGCTACCAAAGTCAGACGAGGACTTAGAAGCATGGGCAACTAAACATCCTGATGTAGCAGCAATAGTTGAGACTATAGCCATCAAGAAATCTAAAGAGCAATCTAAAGATCTTGAGGACAGGATTAAAAAAATAAACGAAATGCAAGAATCTGCTACTAAAGAGAAAGCAGAGGTAGAGCTACTAAAAATACATCCTGACTTTATAGAGATACGTGAAGACGATGAGTTTCATAACTGGGCTGAAGATCAACCTAAGTGGGTACAGCAAGCTCTTTATGAAAATGATGATGACGCAAAGTCTGCAGCTCGTGCTATAGACTTATACAAAGCTGATAAGGGTATTACTAAAAAGAAAGCAAGCACATCAAAGGACGCTGCATTTGCTACAAATACCAAAGCATCACGGTCTAAACCTCAGACAAATGATCAGTCATCATATCTGAGGGAATCACAAGTACAAAAGATGTCAGCACAAGAGTACGAGAAACGACAAGAGGAGATTATGGAAGCAATACAGACAGGTAAGTTTGTATATGATGTTTCTGGATCTGCACGATAAAAAAGTTGACATTTAAAAATTTATACATATAACTATGTATAATACGTAAATACATACACATAGCCCCTTTATGGACACCTAAAGTATGTATTTTTATCACAAACGACAATGCGATGAGACTTACCTAGTTTGTCTAGCCCAGTGTGTACAACTGCACCTAGAATTAAATTAGCCCCTATATCAGTAATTGTAATTTGTATCTGTGACCTTGAAAAGTAAGGAGGAACAACTATGGCTTTTCAAACTGCTGCAGGGCATACCAGTTTACCTAATGGTAACTTTAGTCCTGTCATATATTCCAAACAGGTACAGCTTGCTTTCCGTAAGTCATCTGTTGTGGAAGGGATCACAAACTCTGATTATTTTGGTGAGATTAGTCAGATGGGTGATACCGTTAAAATTATCAAAGAGCCAGAGATTACTGTAAAAGAGTATGCTCGTGGCACACAAATCACACCTCAGGACTTGGACGATGAGGACTTCTCTCTTACCGTTGACAAAGCAAACTATTTTGCATTTAAAGTTGACGATATTGAGGAAGCTCACTCACATGTTAACTTCCAATCTTTAGCTTCCGATAGAGCAGCTTATAGACTTTCAGATCAGTACGATCAGGAAGTTCTAGGCTATCTAGCAGGTTTCAAGCAGTCTGCATTGAACACTGTAGCAGGAACAGCCAACACTACCGTTAACGGTACAAAGGCTGTATCAACTGCAGGTTCTAACGAACTACTTGGTTCTATGCTAGTTGATGCCGCTGACTTTAACGGTGGTTCAGCAAACAACTCTATTGTTGTTCAGCCAAGAGGACAGGGTGACGGTGTTAATACAACAGCTGCTCACGCTACACCTTTAGCTGTCATCAACAGAATGTCAAGAAAACTTGACCAACAGTTTGTTGACAAAGAGGGAAGATGGCTTGTAATCGACCCAGTCTTTGCTGAATTGCTAAAAGACGAAGATTCCAGAATTATGAATGGTGACTTTGTTTCTTCAAAGGACGAACTCAAAAATGGAATGATCTTTGGCAACTTGCATGGCTTTAAAGTGTACATGTCTAACAACCTACCTGCGAAGGGTAATGGTCCTACAGGAGCAACTGCTACTGGATCATCACACTACGGAGTTCTTGTTGCAGGACATGGTTCAGCAGTAGCCACTGCAGAGCAAATCAACAAAACAGAGACATATCGTGACCCTGACAGCTTTGCTGACATTGTTAGAGGTATGCATCTCTATGGACGTAAAATATTACGACCTGAAGCACTTACTCGTGCTTTTTATGTATCTAAATTCTAAGGAGTATTGAACTATGGCTACTTTTGACATGACCTCAAAAGCTACTGCAGGAGTTAGTTCAGACTCTATAGTAGCTCTACAAGCAAACCGAAATGGAACTGCTATGAGAATGGTTGAGGGTATCTTGGATATTTCTAAGATAACTGACTATTCTTGTACTGATGGGGACATCTTTCAATTACTTGAAATCCCTGCAGGTGTGCTAGTTCTATTTGCAGGAGCAGAAGTGCTTACTGCTTTTGATGGTACATCACCAACTGTGGATATTGACTTTGCCGCAGGTGATGACATCATCGATGGTGGTGATGTATCTTCAACAGGCTTTCTTGCAGAAGGTTCGAATGGACAAGCTAACGATGTTACTACAGGTGCTGCATCACTATTCACACAGTTTCAGTCTTCAACTGACACTATCGATGTGAAACTAATTGCAGGATCTGCAGATGTTACTGTTGGTAAAATACGAGTGTATGCTTGTGTTATCGACTGTAATGGTGAGCATAAGCAGTTAGCAGACGAAGTTGATAGGGATCAACTCGCCTAAATTAAAACTTAGGGGGCAGGTGTAACAGGATTGACCTGCCCTCTATTTTAACATAAAGGAATACTAATGGCAGATACAGTCACATCACAAACAATACTTAACACACCTTATAGATTAGTTATGAAATTCACTAACGTAAGTGATGGTACAGGAGAAAGTGCCGTTAAGAAAGTAGATGTAAGCACATTCACTGCAGGTGAAAAAGGTGCTACATGCACTGGTGCAACAATAGATAAAATACATTTTGTAAATGATGGAATGAAAGTACAAATATTTTGGGACGCTTCATCAAATGTAGAAGCATACAAACTATTAGACACTGAAGGATATTATGACTTCTCACATTTTGGTGGATTACAAAACAATGCAGGTTCAGGTAAAACAGGCGATATATTATTTACAACTGTTGGACATGCTAACACGGAAACATATAACATCATACTAGATATGACAAAACAATCCTAAGAGGATAAAATGTCTGGTACATATCTAACACTTACAAACAATACACTAGCAAGACTAAATGAAGTACAGCTAACTTCTTCTAACTTTAGTAATGCTAGAGGTATACAGGTGCAAGCACAAAACGCTGTAAATGAATCTATACGATATATAAATCAAAAAGAGTTTTCGTATCCATTTAATCATTCAACAGAAACTAAAACGTTAACAGCAGGTACAGTTAGATATAGTCTGCCAACATCAACTAAACATGTGGATTACAATACGTTTAGATTAATAAAAGATGATGACTTGAGTACAAGTGGTGGTAAATTAGGTATATTACAATACAATGATTATGTTAATAATTATATAACACAAGAAGATCAAATAGTTACCACAACATTAAGTCAAACTCACACAGATTCTGTGACCACACTAACAGTGGCAAGCACAACAGGATTCGACAGTGCAGGTACTGTGCATGTCGGAAATGAAATAATGACCTACACTGCTGTAGGTTCTTCAACAACCCTTACAGGTGTCACACGAGCAACAAGTGGCACAACAGCATCTGCCCATGCCAGTGGAGTGCAAGTGGCACAGTTTGAAGAAGGAGGAGTTCCTAGACATGTGGTTAGATCTCCAGACAACGGTTATCTTTTATACCCTTTTCCTACTAAGTCTTATTCTGTAAAATTTGACTATTATACTTTCCCAACAGATTTATCAGCACACGATGACACAACAAGTATACCTGCACGTTTTGATGCAGTTATAATAGATGGAGCTACAGCTTTTGTATATCAGTACAGGGGTGAAACAGCACAGTATCAGTTAAACTTTGCAAGATACGAACAGGGTATCAAGAATATGCAAACCTTATTAGTAAACAAGTTTGAGTATATACGTTCAACATTTATACCAAGAACACCAACAAACGTATTGGATTTAAACCCAAGAGTATTATAGTATGCCTGATCTATCACAAGTACAGCCTACAGCATTTAACTGTCAAGGTGGATTAGTTTTAAATCGTTCTACATTTATGATGCAACCCGGAGAAGCATTAGAACTACAAAACTTTGAGCCTGACATTGAAGGTGGTTACAGAAGAATAAATGGTTTTAGTAAATACGTAAGTGCTGTTGTACCTCAAACAAGTTCTTCTAGTGAAAAAGTTTTGATGGTAGCAACATTCGGTGATCTAGTAGTTGCAGCCAGAGGTGAAAAGATATTTAGTGCTACAGCAGGTGGTTCTAGTTGGACAGAAAGAGATACTGGTAGAACAAGTGCAGGGACATATGCTTTTGAAAGATATAACTTTGATGGTAATGACAAGCTTATAGTAGTAGACGGAGCAAATGCTCCTACATTCTTTAACTCAGCAATGTCAGCAACAGATGTAAGCAATAGTGATGTAGCAGGTTCTAAGTTTGTGACAGCATTTAGAAGTCACATGTTTTATGCAGGAAAATCTACAACACCTCAGACCTTAATATTTAGTCAGCCTTTTGATGAAGATGCTTTTAGTAGTGGCAGTGGTGCAGGAAGTATAAAAGTAGATGATGTTATAACAGGTCTAAAAGTTTTCCGTGATAATTTATTTATCTTTTGTGAAAACAGAATATTTAAACTGAGTGGCAGTAGTTCTAGTGACTTTGCCATATCTGCCGTTACCAGAGATATTGGTTGTATAAACGGCAATACAATACAGGAATTTGCAGGTGACTTAATATTCTTAGGACCTGATGGTTTAAGAACAGTTGCAGGTACAGCAAGAATTGGTGACGTTGAACTTGGCACGATTAGCTCTAATGTGCAGTCTATATTTGATGATAACTTATCAAGTGCATCTGAGTTTCAAAGTGTTGTTATACCAGATAGAACTCAGTATAGAATATTTTTTACAAAAGATAGTGTGGCACAGAATAGCACAAAAGGTATAGCTTGTGTTCTAAAAGGACAGACATTTGAGTTTTCAGAACTAAGAGGTATAAGACCTGCATCTACAGATAGTTTTGTAAAGTCAGGTGATGTTATAGTTTTACATGGTGATTATTCTAATGGTTATGTATACAGACAAGAATCAGGTAATACCTTTGATGGTACAGCTATATTAGCAAAGTACAGAAGTCCTGACATGACGTTTGGTGACGCAGGTATACGAAAGCACATGCAACGTGTGGTAGTAAACTTTAAGCCTGAGTCATCTATAGATGCAGATTTATTTTTACGATATGACTATGAATCTAAAGACTCAGCACGACCTACAGCCTATGAGTTAGATTCACAAGATATTGCAGCCATATATGGTACAACAACATACGGCACATCATCCTCTGTTGTGGGTACATATGGTGGTGCATCACAGCCACTGTTTAGACAGTCCGTAGAAGGTTCAGGGTTTGCAGTAGCACTAAGAGTAAATGACGGTGGAGAAACAGCACCGTATTCACTAAAAGGTTTTCAGTTAGAATATCAAGTAGGAGCAAGAAGGTAAATGGGAGCAACATATACAAGACAGTCTTCATACTCTGACGGTGATGTTATCACGGCAGCCCACACTAATGACGAGTTCAATCAGTTATTAGCTGCCTTTGCATCATCATCAGGACACACACATGACGGCACATCTGCTGAAGGTGGTCCTATTACAAAGCTACTAGGTAACACACTTACCTTTGGTGCAGGGACAGCAGGAACAGATATAACAGTAACCTTTGACGGTGAGACATCAGACGGTGTACTCAAGTGGATGGAAGATGAGGACTATTTTGAGTTCTCTGATGACATACTTGTAGCGTCTACAGAGAAGCTACAGTTCCGTGACACAGCTATATACATCAACTCTAGCACAGACGGACAGCTTGACATTGTAGCTGACACAGAAGTACAGATTGCAGCCACAACTATAGATATGAATGGTAATGCTGATGTATCAGGAACACTTACATATGGTAGTTTGTCAGATGGTGCAATAACAATCACAGCGTTTGTAGACGAAGATAACATGGCTTCTAATAGTGCTACTCTCGTACCAACACAACAATCTGTAAAAGCATACGTAGATACACAGCTAACAGCAGAGGATTTAGACTTTCAAGCTGATAGTGGTGGCGCATTAAGTATTGACTTGGACAGTGAGACACTCACATTTACAGGTGGCACAGGCATTGATACAAGTGGAAGTGGTAATGCTGTTACTTTTGCAATAGACTCTACTGTAGCCACACTTGCAGGTACACAAACATTTACAAACAAAACACTAACCTCACCAAAGATAAATGAGAACGTAGCACTAACAGCCACAGCTACTGAGTTAAATTTACTAGATGGTGTATCAGGATTAGTACAAGCTGACTTTACAAAACTAGCTGCTGTTGATTCAACTGCTACAGAGCTTAATATAGTTGACGGTAATACATCTATAGGAACAACTACCGTATCTGATGGGCATGGTATTGTAATGAATCATGGTGGCACTATGGCACAAACCACAGTGCAAACTTTAGCTGCCTACCTTGATGATGAAATAACAGCTATGCCTAACCTTGTTACAACTGCAGCTACAACTGTTGGTGCATTGAACTCAGGTAGCATTACTTCTGGCTTTGGCACAATAGACACAGGCTCATCTACAATAACAACCACAGGGCTTATTACAGGTGGCTCACTTGACATTGATGACGTTCTTATAAACGGTACAACTATTGGTCATACAGATGACACGGATTTAATTACTCTTTCAAATGGTGTTGTAACCGTAGCAGGGGAGGTTGATGCAGTAACATTAGACGTTAGTGGCAATATAGATGTTGACGGAACAGCTAATTTAGATAATACAGATATAGATGGCACATTAGTTGTAGACGGTTCTAACATATCATTAGACAGTACATCTACTTTAAACATAGATAACTCTAATACATCCAACGGTATAACAATAGGTACAGCTACATCTGGTGTGCCAGTATCTATTGGTCACACAACATCTGAAACTACAGTAAACGACAACCTGACTGTTACAGGTGACTTAACTGTATCAGGGACAACAACTACAGTAAACTCAACCACTGTAAATCTAAACGACCACAACATCGTGTTAGACACTGGTAATACTACCTCTGCTGTTATAAACGGTGCAGGTATAACAATAGAAGGTGGTAGTGGCGATGATGCAACATTTACCTATAACACTACAGGACCACAGTTTGAATTAAAGTTAGGTTCTAGCTTTGAAGATTTACAGACAGCTAAACTTACAGCTACTGAATTAGATATATCAGGTGACGTAGATGTTGATGGCACACTAGAAGCTGATGCTATAACAGTCAACGGTACAGCTTTAGGAACAGTGATTGCAGGTACTACAGTTACAAATGCAACTACTGCAGCCGTTGCAACAACTGTAACCATTAGTGACAATGAAAACACAGATGAAGATAACGCTATCATATTCACAGCAGGTGGTGATGTAGACGGTGGTAACATTGGATTAGAATCAGATGGAGATTTAACTTACAATCCAAGCACAGGAAGGTTGACAGCAACACAATTATCTGGTACACTGCAGACTGCGGCACAAGCAAATGTAACATCATTAGGAACGCTGACTACCCTTACAGTGGATAATGTTATAATCAATGGGTCAACCATTGGACACACAGGCGATACAGACTTAATGACAGTCGCTAGTGGTGTACTCACCGTAGCAGGTGAAGTCGATGCTACAAGTTTAGATATAAGTGGAGATGCCGACATTGACGGTACACTTGAAGCAGACGCAATTACTGTAAACGGCACAGCCTTAAACACAGTTATAGCTAACGAAGCCACGGCACTAAGCATAGCCTTAGGCTGATATAGGAGAGAAACATGGCAAATACATTTAAAGTGGTGACAAAGGCAGGAGTAACGTCAGCAGATGTTATATACACTGTAGCAGGTAGTACAACAACCGTTATACTAGGTCTGATACTAGGTAATACAACAACAAGCCAAGTTACATCTACCGTCACACTCAGTTCAGACACAAGTAGTAGAGCAGGAGCAAACAACGAAGCTAACCAAAACGTAGAGTTAGTAACCAATGCTCCCATACCTGCAGGTTCATCACTAGAACTTC
>Ga0208666_1000034_pt1 | contig 54021 bp, 79 predicted proteins | sample 5B_taG_FD_184078 | JGI IMG/M metagenome (GOLD analysis project Ga0208666, IMG submission 184078) | Marine viral communities from the Subarctic Pacific Ocean - 5B_ETSP_OMZ_AT15132_CsCl metaG (SPAdes) (version 2) | ecosystem: Environmental > Aquatic > Marine > Oceanic | place: Pacific Ocean...
ACTTTTAAAGAATCACCAGGCCAATGTGCTAATGTTTTTGAGTTTTCTAAAAATTCTCTATAACCGTGATATATAGTAGATCCATTAAAAGCTAAAGGATCAGATCCTTGTTGAAATTGACTAACGTCTAAAGAAGAAAGAATAACATCTGATTGCCTTCCATATCTATCTGATAGAATTATACCTACTTGATACGTTCTATTCTGTTTTAAAGTGTGAGTAGGGTAAGAAACTCTAGAATAATTTCTTACATTAATAAGACTAGAAGTTGAGTAGCTTTTATATTTTTCACTAACACTTATATTATAGTCTAAACTTTCAGGTGGGGAGTGTTTATCTATAAAATTACCATAAATAACTCTATTACCAACAACTGATTGAGACATTGCTCTAACTGGCGCCTTGTCAAAAACTCTAGTTGCTTCTCTATTGGGTAAAGTTCTAAAAGGTTTTCTTGATTGATAATTGTAATTATATATAGTAGTAGCATTACCAGTTATAGAACTATCAGTAATAGGTATAGTATCTAAAACTTGTATTGCTAAAGCATCTGATTCTTTATATAAAATATCTATTTCTTCTACTCCAAGAGAGTCAGCAATTCTTCTAACTTGAACAGGCGTGTTTATATTTAAAAATACATTATCAACTTTATTTTCAAAAAAACTAACAATAGTACTAGATCCTATAGATTCTTGCTGCTCTAAATATTCTGCAGGTTTTTCCCGAGATGGCCTGTCTATTAAATAACCTTTCTGTTTAGGTATAAAAGCAGGTTGAGTAAATGGAGACATTAAAGAGTATTCTCCATCATTAAACTTAAATCTATACGCGAATCTAACAAATTTTTCTTTTAAAAGTTCTGAATCACCTGGCCAGTTGCTTTTTCCTTGCCCATTAGGTGATGAAAATTCTAAAATAACACCTTCGTGGCCATCTAACACGTTTGCTACAATTACATAAGAAATAGTACTACTTACTTCTGTTAAACTACCAGAAGATGTAAATGGAGCTATTGTGACTGTTTCTCCTACAGAATAACCTTCGCCTCCATCTACTACAGTAATAGTTAAATCAGAAATATTTGTAGAAGCCCCTTTAGTTACAGTAGCTGTAGCACCCCCGCCTCTTCTAGAACTTATTATAGGTTGAGGTAAACTAGCTCCAGTTCCAGAAACCGTGTTTAAAGCACCAGTAGGATTAAGTAGATTACTTCCAACCGTGAAAGATTGATCTAAAAAACTATAATCTACATTTAAATCAGCCACGCTTAATTCTAAAGTAGCTGTAGCTCCTGAAGAACTAGTTACTGAACTAACTAATAAATTACTATTAACATCCCAAGAGTTTGTACCTGGATTAGTGGGATTTGTAACTCTCATAGCAGTTACAGGTAATTGTCCTGAGATATGCTTTATGGTTATTGTAGATGGCGTGGTACCTGTTTGATTAATTATTTCAGCTGTTGAGCTAGGTGGCAACCATAAATCACTAGCGTTTTGCAGTCCAGGAGATATAAAGGTTAAAGTATCTCCACCACCACCTGTCAAAGAAGGAGACGTGTTTTTATTTAGAAAAACAACACCATTTGCACCACCGCTAGGTTGATGTATTCTTTCTATAAAAGCTAAAAAATCAGATGGATTAGCATGATTTCTTAATAAAATCATACCAGGATTTAACTTTGCTAAATCATCATCACTTACTTTAAACTGGGAATCGCTAGCTGCTCCAGTTGTAGTTACATCTACTTTAGTGTAAAGATCCATAGCTTCGTATGGATAATACTTAGCAACAGATATTAAATCTTCTGAATTATAAAAAGTACCGTCAGCTATAGCTTTAGTTACATTAATTTTTCTAGGTTGATTACGATTGTCAGTCCAAAATAATAAATCTTCTATTAAGTCTACACTATATATATGGTGAGTTTTAGAGAAGTTTAAAAACCTACCTTGAACTAAAATACTACTAGTGCTAGTTTTATTATCTCTCATTAAGATATAACAATTAACACCAAATGGAGCTGAGTTATCTAATTGATTAGCTGAAGGATCTGTATAGTTAGTAGCCATGAAAAAAGCTCTATTATTAACTTCATCTGCTAAAAAACCAATTATTTCTAAACCTGGTATAGCGCTTAAACCAAAGTCAGATAATAAAGTATTACCTAATACATTTTCTAAAGCACCTACGTCTTCGCCTTCTGATCTACTTACATTTACATTTTGAGCATCTCTATATTCACCATTAGACAACAACCTATCATCTAGGTCTTTGTTCATTTTAGATTTTACAAATGTATTTATAGTTTGTGGCATAATTAATGTTTAATCCATTTAGATTTACCTCTCATAACTTGAGTAAATTCTTCTAACTTAATATTGCTTAATCTTATTTTAGCATTTCTTAATTTAGCAGATCTCTCTCTTCTATATCTTTGAACTATATATTCAGGAAAGTTAGCTCTAGAAGCTACCATAGAATGCATTATATGAGCATATAAAGCATCTTCTGCCATTTTAGGTACTTTACTATTTAAATCACTTTGTAAGCCGTCAGAGATATATTCTATTATAATTAACTGATTAGCTAAGTCACTTGAGAAACTAAACTTACCTTCTCTTTCGTTTATAGTAAACCACCCATTTTTTTGTGATGTTTCAGGATCTAAGCCATATCTTTGGCCGTAAGCCATTTTCCACCATTGCCAATCATAAACATTTGCATTGTCAAATATTTCATCATTTAGCTGTCCTGTTATATCTAAAGTGTTGTTTGTTTTCCAACGTTTATCAGTTTCAGATTCTGCCGATTGTAAATTTTGACCTAAACCACCTTGAGTATAGTCACCATTATTATCTTGAAGTATAGGTTCTGTTGGATTACTTGTTAACCTAGTTGGATATATTACATGTTTAACACCTGATTTATCAACCCAAGATAATTGTACGTAGTTGACATAATCTTGTGGTAAAGGTATAGATAAGCTTGGCGGTATTACAACTTCTTGTGAGTTAACAGATTTTAATGTATCGTATGAAAACTCTTGTAAACCTCTTTTAGCGTGGAATATAACATCTGATCTATTTGCTCTAGGTAACAACTTATCTAATCCTACGTAAGCTACCATAAAATTATTAACGATGTCTACTAAACTTGTATAAGCATAACTACCATAATTATCCCATATTGTAGGAGTTTGTAGCTTAATCAACACAATGTCGCTAGCTACTAGCGTAGTTCCAAGTGTTATAACATTACCAGAAGCTTGATATTCTGTAGCTCCAGCACCATAATTTAATACAACACCATTTTTTAATAAACTAAAATTAGTGTTAGTAGTAGAACTATTTATTACTAAATCTACATTACCTGTCCAAGTAATAGTGTTAGTTGTCAGCCCACTAAAACCTTGTTGACCAGCATAGTATTGAGCATTAGTTTCTTTAATAAGTCCCATGTATTATCTTTTTGAATTTACTTCTTCTTCTTGTAGCTCTCTTGCAGCAGCCTGTACTATGTTAGGATCTCTTATTACTACACCAGAATATTGTAATATTTTAAGTATAACTTCTGTTTGTTGAATATCACTTATTTCAAAGTTAACAGAAGCGCCACCTATAATAGGTGTTATTGCAAAACCAGGAGTTCCATCCCATATAAAAGCACCGGTTGTAGTATCTACACCATAAGCCCAAACTACGTCAGCTGGTTTTCTAATGTAATTAAAACCTACATCAGATACTGCTGGCGAAGCAACTGCAGGTGAAACTGTTAGTTTATTATCTTGATATGTAGCTATAGGGAAATTAGTAGTAGGTTGAGTTAATGGAGAAAGATTTTGTTGATGTAATTCTCTTCTACTAACTATTTGTATTTCTGGAGAGTTTGTACCAGTTTCATAAAACGCAGAACCAAATCTATATAAATCGGTTGGTTGAGTATACACATTGCTTGACACTGCGGAAGCACTTGCATTTTTATTGAATATTTGAAATTGGTTTCTAATATTCTCCATCCTAGATGCAAAATCTACATCTGTTTTTGGCATACGTAAATATTGATTATAGTCGTCAAAAAACTTTTCAAATGTTTCTAACTGTACTTGAGTAGCTAGTTTATTAAACTCAAAAGGTGTTAAATAACCTCTTTGCTCTTTGTTTAATATACTCAATACTGTTGTATATACTGTATTTACGTTTATTGCCATTTTAATTTTTTTAAAAAAAAGGCGGCCGCATAGCCGCCTTAATTATTATCACTTGTTATTTAAGTTTTTTCTCTATTGATTTATAAACTTCAAGTCCCTCATCTGTTTTAAACCAAGCAGCCATAGCTGAGTAAGGGTTTTCATCAAATGGTACACTCATTAATTTACGTCCATTACTACCCCATTTAAAAGTTCTTTGGTCTTCTGCTAAAATAATTATTCTAGCTTCAGTAGCTCTTATAGCAAAGTTTCTAAGAACAACGTTTTCATCTTCAGAAAGATCTATAAAAAGTTTTGGATTTGACTTAGCGAAAAGCAAACCATCTCTTTTAAGTTCTTTACTAGATAAACTATTTACACTGCTACCTACTTCCACTCTTAATATAGCTTCTAATTGATCTATATCCATATTAGTAGCTATATTCATAGCTTCTAACTCTAGTTCTAAAAAGTCGTATTGATCTTCTGCTTCTACTATTGGATCAAACTCAGCAAATAAAACACCATTATGTGGATGCTTAGATAAAAACTCTTGCAAGTTTCTTTTTTCTTTTTTAACATATAAATGCCCTTCATCAAAAACAATATGCGCTAAAGTAGCAGGACCATTTTGTTCATCTACAAATATAGATTTTTGATTAGTCGCATATCTTAACTCTCTTTCATAACCTTTGTCTGGATCAAACCAAACACAAGGATATCTTCTAGAGTGTTTTGACATTATTGTATATGTTAAAGGAGTTTTGTCATTTAATAAATAATAACTTCTATCTTTATACTCCCAAGTATCTTTTTTAACTTCAGCTTTAGCTGTAGCTTTTTTTTCTTTTGTTTCCATAATATAATATAATATAATAATTAAAAAGACCCCGCCGAAACGGGATCTTATTATTGTTAATCCAATTTATTACAATGTGCCTCCGGCAATTGTCACTAATTGTACCTCCATGTCTGGAACTTGAGATGCACCTCCACTTAAACCAGTTTTTTCAATTGTATCAATTACTTTTTGAACAATATTTGGTCTAGTTAGAGTAGCGCCACCTGTAGCAGCAACTTGAAGAGTGTACGTAAGTACTTCAGGAGCAGATGCGTCTGTATGCACAACATTTCCTGTTTTAATTACTAAGTTAGTAGCACCTGAAGAATTCATTGTAATAATGTTATCTACATTTACTAGCATCTCAGCAGCTTCATTTGTTTGATTTCTTGCGAATTTTATATAAGCCATTTTCTTATTTTTTAAATGTTAATAATTAATTAAGCTCCTTTGAATAACACGAAGTTATTTGCAGCTTGAGTTACTAAACATCTTTCAGATAAGAAATTAACTCTCATAGTGTCAAGATCAGAAGTATAAGCACCTCCAACAGAACCAGTGATCCAAGATTTCATTCTTCTATCATCAGCTTCTGAAGCTCTATATCTTACATGTAAGAAAGGTCTTCTAATATTAGATCCCATCATTTGATCGTACACTGTTGAAGTTCCAGCTGGAACAAGTACACCATCAATTTCTTTATCTAATCCTCTAGTTGTAGCATCATTTAGATATTTCCAATCAGTTTTGTAGAAATCGTAAGAACCTCTTCTAAAACCAGAAAATCCAAAACTAAGTGCCATATCTCCATCGTTTTCAAATAAACCATAAGAAGCAGAAGCAGTAGAAGAATAACCTCCACCTGCCATAGCAGCAATCATATCGTCAAAATCAAGAGCGGTAGATCTTGATAAGAATAGCATGTTTTCTTCAATAGCACCTTGCTTGTCTAAGTTTTTAAGGATTTCATCAAAATCACCTAAAGCACCTGAACCAGGAGCAGCAGCTCCAGCAAAGCCAGAATATACATTACCTCTTGTTTCAATAGCATCAAATAAACCTTCAGTGCCTTTAATGTTTTGACTTGCGCCACCTGGACCAAAGTTACCACCAAAAGATGGTGTGCCACTCATTTTCTTGCCTTCAACCATTGACATTTCTAAGTAATCTTCAAATCTTAATCTTGTTTCAGACTCAGATTTTAAATACCACATATAGCCCGACTGACCTTCTTCAGTAGATACTTCTATCCAACCGATTTGAGCAGCATCAGAACCACTTATCTCAAAGTTGTCTTTAATGATAATTGGTGAGTTTTCAAATGAAGTTAATTTAGGCTCAATTGCACCTGCCATTCCTTCACTTCCTTTTGGAAATTCAGAACCGTATACAAACAAACTGTTATTAGCACTAATTAAACTACCACCTGCCAGTGTAGCTCCTTCGTAGCTAGTACAAGTTAAAGTATCTTGTTTATTACCTGAGCTACTACCTACACCTGTTACCAATAGTTTAGCAGTAACTAAACCAGTAGCGTTGTCAGATACTAATATAGTATTACCAACTCTTACAGCACCAGTAGCTTGACCAGCTGGTAAAGCAATAGTAACTGTATATACTGGATCAGCAACTTCAGCAACAGTAACAGAATTATAAGCAATGTGTAATCTATTTTGTTCAGACCAAATAACTTGATCAGATGTCATTGGCATTTCAGCGCCAACCATTCTCAAGAAACCTCCAATAGTTCGGTTTCCGTATCTTTCTACTTCTGCTTCGTAAAGCTCAGGTAGATATTGTTGTGTCCATGTCGAAAAATTAGCATCATGAAAATCTATATAATTATCTTGAACTGTAATTTTATTCGGCATAGGAGTAATTTTGGCTGGAAAAGCCCCTCCTGATAATCCCATTTTTTAATTTTTAGTTGTTGTTATTTTTTACTTTTAATTTTCAACTTAGAAGTATCAACGCCATTAACTGCTTTAACTCTTAAACCATTTATAAACACATCACCAGTAGCCTGTGGCCTAGGTTCGTTAGTTATATTTTTTGATTTTGCCATCATATCTTTTATAGCATCAGCTTTGCCTTGCTCATAAAAATGATTAGCAATAGTATCAGCATTGTCAGCAGCGTAAATAGCTTTGTGATAACCTACAGTATCAACAACTTCACCTTCTTTGTTTAAGAACTTCTTAACGAATGTGTTTAAGTCTGACTGTTTTTCAGCAACTGCAGAAGGATTAGAGATACTATATTTAAATTTCTTTTCACCTAAATCAAATTCGAAACCTTCGAACTCTTCATTTAAAGTGTTGCTTGTATTTTCTCTAAACGTTTTTCTACGTTGCTCAGCTATTTGTTGTTCTTTGTTGTATCTATTGAAAAAGTCCAAAGCTTTTTGCTGTTCTTGAGTAACGCCTGGTCTCAACTTGATCTCATCGTAATATTTACTCTTTGAACTTTCCAAAAATTTTTTGGCCTTTGCAATTTCTTCTTTATAAGCGAGTTTCTTTTTCCTTATATCTCGCTCTTCATCCACGTCTTCATCATACGAAAAATTATCTTCCATTAAAAAGTTTATTTCTTCTGAATCTAAATGTGGTTTAGTTTTGTTATAGTACTCTTGTAGTAAAGACTTAGAATCATATTTAGAATAATCTCTATTTAAGTTAACATAGTCTTCTACAGTACCACCAGTTTCTTCCATAAATGAAACTAGCTTTTCAATATTTTCAGGTAACTTTTTACCAGTTACTTTTTCATCTCTTACAGCTTCTTTTAATTCTTTAGTAGTTTCTTTAACTTCTTTTTCTTTAATTACTTCGCTAATAGGAGATTTAACTTCCTCTTGTTTTTCTTCTGTTTTATTTTCTACTTTAGTTTCTTCGGTAGGTTTTTCTTCTTCGTGTGTTGATCCCACTTCTTGCAATCCCACGACTTGTTCTTCTTTTTTCTCATCAGACTGTAACACAACTTTCGTTGTTTCTGGCTCTTGAACGGCATCTTTTTCTTTTTTACTTAAATCTAACTTAGTAGTTTCAGATGTTTTATTTCTTAAACTTGGTTTCTTTTTTATTTTTAAACCTTCTTTAGTATCATCTACTACAGGTTTTTCTTTTTCTTTTTGTGACATAATATAATATAATAGTTGTTTTTATTTATTGTGGCATAAAATCTTGTATACCTATCTCTCCTTGTTCAAAATCTTTAGGAGGTAAATCATTTTTTCTTTGGCTTATCATTTCGCTTTGTTGCGTACCTGATATTCTAGTTCTTTTATCTTTTCTATCTTCTATAAACTCTTCTCTAGCTTTCTCTTGTTGAACTTTTACTGTGGCTAACTGCATGTCATATCCGTGCTGTAGCTCCATAATTTGTTTTTTAATTTGAGCTTCCATTTGCATTTTTTGGATATCAAATTGAGATTTAGCTTTTTCAACTTGTACAGTGCTTTCAGTTAATGCTTGTTGTTTTTGCATTTCAGCTAAAGCAGATTTTTCAGCTGATTGTGCGTTAGCGCTAGCTTGAGCTTCTATATTTTTAAGTTTAGTTTCTTCATCTTGCTCTTGCTTTTTCTTTCTTCTAAACTTAAGTAATTGATTAGCTAGCTTTAAGTTTTTAACTTCTCTAATATCAATAGCATCTTCTAAATATATTTGACCAGATTTTAAAGCTATTTGTATATTCTGTTCTAGCTGTGCTTTTTCCTCTTCATCTGGTTCTAAACTTATAAATATACCAAAGTCGTGTATATTTATTTTCATTAACTCTTCTAATGTAGCTGAATTAAAAGCAGATATACTATTTTCTAAAGCTTGTTTAGTTAAAGGAAACTGTAAAGAGTCTGCAACTCTTAATGATATGTTTTCACAAGCTCTTAAAGTTAAGTATAAACTAGACTGTAGTATATGTCTTGTAGCTGTATTACTATTAGCAGCAGCTAGCTTTTGTAAACCAACTAATGAGTTTTTATCTGGGTTGCTACCATCTCTAGCTTCATTTAAACCGGTCACATCACGTATCATTTGTAAGTAATACTGATACGTAGTTATTAAAGACTGTATCTTAGAACCACCAGAACCTGTTTGTAATTCTTGTATTGGAACTTTACCTCTATTTAGTTCGCCATCTTGAGTTAAAGATCTACCTACAATACTACCAGTTTGAAAATACATGTTTAATGCTTCAGCTGGGTTGTAGTTAGTTCCATTACCTAAATCAACTTCTGCTAAACCATCCATGTCTAAGTAAACACCATCAGGTACTATTCTAGCTAATACTTGTTGTAACTTTAAATGAGTCAACTGTATCATATCTGCAAAGCCTGTTATTCTACTAACAAGAGATTCAATACGACCTTTATACATTCTAGGTGCAGATATTGCGTAATTAAAATTAACTTTACATGTGTCTGAAACAGGTCTAGTCATATTTTCACATAGCCTCCAGTCTAACATCATTGGATGACCTAGTATTTTAGCTCCAGAATAAAGAGTTTCTATTGTTCTAGATACTTTTTTAAATGAATCTGATTCAGGTGGATTAAATGTGTCTGACTTTTGTAAAGCTTTTTCTAAACCTTGATCTGTATTTTTTATTTTAAATACTTGATCAGAATAACTTTTATATTCAAAATATAATACTTGTACAGTTTGGTTGTCTTGTCTACCACTATAACTTCTTAAATATTCAGAGTTACCAGGATATTCTTGTATAATCTCTAACTCTTCTTTAGTCAAATGTGGATATTGTTTTTTAATATCAGATAAATATACAGACTTAACTTCACCTACATAATATAAATCTTGAAAGTTAGGATCTTCAGTATAAGAATAAACTAAGCTAGCTGGATCTACATAATCAACTACTACACCTTCAGATTTATTCCACATTGTTTTAACGCAGCCAATACCTAAAACAGTTAAATCATGATTTATTCTTTGTCTAACTAATTCGTATTTATTTTTATCTAAAACTTGATTTATAACTTCTTCTTCAGCTACTTCAACAGATTGTTTAAAATCCATTTGTAAATGAACTTCTAATTCTTCTTTATCTCTAGGAGCACTATCTGGATCCATAGAAAAAGCATCAACACCAAGAAGTTTTTTAGCATCTTCTAAAAACTCTTTAGCATTTATATCAACTAATAAATCTCTAGCATAGTCAGTTCTTATTTTAGAACAAACAGGATCTTGAGCATAAGCGTTTATATCGTAACTTCTTTGTGATATACCATTAACTACAATATCTACAAACTTAGATACAACAGGTACAGGTTTCCAGTCTAAGTTTAAATAAGATAAATCGCCGTTAATAGCTAATTCATCTTTGTACTTTTGTACTGGCTGTTCACCTCTAGCATATAGCCTTAATAAATTATAGTTATTAAAATTAACAGCATAACCAGGAGAGTTAGTTCCATACCTATAATTTCTAAACCATTCACCTTCGATAGCTCTACCTACAGCAAGACCATATTCTTGAGTTGCTTTTTCTGCATCTGGTACTACCTGATCTGGAAAAGAACTATTACTGTTATAAGAAATTTGCATCTATTTATTTTATTATTTTTGAAATTATTCCATCGTTGTCATATCTTTTTATACCTAAACTTATAGGTTGATATTTTTTCTCTGGATTTGGTCTATATCTATTTTTATTACAAGCCATTATTGCTAAACCAGAACTTATAGTAGCATCGTACTTTGTTCTATTGTTTATATTAAACTTACTCCAATCTTCTAATGTTTTTTGGAAATACATATCTCCATAACCTTCTTCAACTTTACCTACATAACTAGCTATGTAAGATTCTATAGCGGCTGCATGTGCTTGTTTAATGTCTTCACTAGAGTTAGGTATACCACCTATTTCTCTTTCTGTTGTTGATAATTTATTCCAAACTTTATCTGGACGATTCATCGAAAAACCTCTATATCCTCTACGTTTTAAATGGTACAATAATCTAGGTTTATTATTTTCAGCTAATATAGGCATACCATAAAAAATCAAAGCCATTAAAACATCTTCAAAGAATATTTCAGCTGTTTGAGGTCTTGATATATATTCTAAGAAAAAATGATTTGGTGGTGCATCTTCCATAGAAAATTTAGTTAGTCCATGAAGAGATCCATTAGAACCTTTGCCATCAACAGTACCAGATATATCATAAGAATCACAACCAAATGATCCAACGTGTTCGTTTCCAGGATATTTAATACCATTTCTTATAATCACTCTATTTTGTAAGTTTTTAGGTGGAACCCATGATATTAAAAATCTACCATCTTTATTTGGAATAAATTTTACTTTAGTATCTTTTACACCGTTCTCCCACATGAAGCTACCTCTAGTTACAGAAGATATATTATTTATTTCTTCATTATAATCTATTTGCTCATATATCCTAGTTAAATTAAATAAACTATCTTTTGTTTCATCTCTAAAAGCGTGTTGCTCTGTTCGTGGAAACTGTCTATAGTATTCATTTAAACTATCTTGATCACTCTTTAATCCTTCTACTTCATTTTCCCAATGCTCAATTACTCCGATTGTAATTTCAACACCGTCTCTTCCGATTGTTTTATTTTCTGGCGTAAGGAATACAGGTGATCCAAAAGTATCCATGAATCCTTCGTAGTTCCATTCCATAGGGATGAAAAGAGAATAGAGTCCGCTAGAAGTTTGTCCGTTTCTATTTCTTTTTGTAACGTCTGAAGCTTGGTATAATTTTTTAAAGTTGTCTCCACCTTTATCTAATGCGTTTGAAGTTGAGCCCATCATACACTTGCCTACTATTCTTCGGCCTAGTCTTAATGTAGTTTTTGTAACTCTCCAGTTGTTTAATATATTGTCTGGTCGTTCCCATTTTCCTGATTCGTCGTGTGCTAATAATTTTAATTTTTCACCGTCGTAAGAGTTATCTCCTGTATTTTTCCAATCAATAGTAGTGTCTAATCCTTGCAGTTCTCTAAGCTTCTCATTGGACTCGAGTTTTCTTCGAGTAAGCTTCGAAGCCGGCACCCTATATGCGAGCTCGGTTTTTGGACGATCCATACCATCTTGGATTGGTTTAAAGAAAAACGGATAGTTAACGGATATTGGTACAACTTTATCTGTGAACATCTTTTTAGCGTCTGCTCCAGATTTTGATAAGATACCGAATCTAGCATCTGAAGATATTGTGGCTTGATTAACAAGCTCTGCCGATGACATAAAGGAGAAACCACTCCGTCTGTTTTTAAGATAACACATTCCATAGCATCTGTCATCAGCCTTACAGGCTTCCCAGAATATGAAAAAGATTCTATTTGCTTCTCTATAATCTGGAGCTCCGATGTCGATCTTTGACCATTGCAAATACATGTAATGAGTACCAGTGATGTAAGTAGGCATACCGTCATTATAAAACCAGTAACCATCTGATCTACGTTTAAATTCTTCATCTATATAATCGTACCATTTTTCTTTGAAGTCATTAGGATACTCATCCCAATCAAATCTACTTTTTATTCTAGCTAATTCTTTTGGGTATTCTTGTTTTTCCCAATATTGTTCCTTTTGTTTTTCGCTTCGTTTAAACGGTTTATCGACTGCTGGTAAAGCAATCCTGAGATTTTGAATTTCAATGATCTGTCCAATTTGTCCAGTTTTACTAATTACTATAAAATCATAATCAGAGTTATAACCATACTTCCATCTTTTATACCTGTTTTCTTTTTTAAGTATTTTAGGATTTATATAGTCTTTTATTTCTTGTAATAAGTTTTGTTCGTAACTCATTTGCTACGCCCTTCTGCAAAACCCCTAAAAGATCTTTCTTCTTTTTTATTTTTAGGTTTTTCACTTAACATCTCTTCTTCCTGCTGTATCCTTGTTAATATTTCAAAAGCATCAAATATAGCTAGCTTTTTAGTAGCAGCTGCGTTTTTTAATCTATCAGCTGATACATCATCATCTGAATCTACAATTTTTTCTTTTGCTACTTTAATTAACTCTTCAACTGCTTTTTGCCCAGCTTGGATTATTTTCTTCTTCGTTTCCTTCGTGTTCATGAGTTACTGCTATATCATTAGATTTCATACAATAAAGGCGTTCGCCTTCCACAATAAATTCAAACTCTGAGTTAGGTGTAAATATAACAAGCGCTCCAGGTTTTAATCCTACGTCTTCTAAGGACTTATTAGAATATTTTAGTATACCAAAGTGCTCTTTCTCTTTATCTACACTTAGATTTGATTTATTTAAAATAGGTTTTACAAAACAATAATCTAAATGTGGTTTTAGATTATACATATAGATTTGATCTAAACTGCAAAAGTGTAGTTCATCTTTAAAAAAAGTAGATGAGTTTTTCTCTCTACCTTTCATATCATAATATCTTCTAAAAATATTATGATGAACATAAACTATATCACCACATTTTATGTCTGTATCAAAAGCAGCTGGAGTAGAAACAACAGTAGCTTTTTTACTTACAAATTGGTGATCTTCAATACTAGTATTTATAATTAATTCTTTGCCATCTATATATCTAGTATTATCGTATCTGTCAAAGTATGGCTTTACTAAGAACTGGTATAAGCTTTTCATCAATACTTAAGATCATATTCTACTGCTATTGCCATTTGACTATTAAATCTTTTCCAAGGTAAAACTTCGTTATTCTTTTTTATATAAATAGAATATTCTCCACTCTTTTCATTATTTAATATATTGCATATAGTATGACCACCATACACTTCTTGACCAATAGAATAATGCATTGCATCGTTTTTATAATCAGAACCTATACTAATTTTTCTAATTATACTAGACATTTTCTTCTTGTAACTCGTCCTTTTTTATATCTGTATAAGTACCGTCTTCTAAGTTTATATTTATAGCACCGTACTCTTTTTCAAGTTCGTTTTTAAACTCTTCAATATCTTTATTAATCTCTGCTATGTGATGTAAATGACTGTGTTTTGTAGTTTCTAAAACACCTATTTCATTTATTACTTCATTTAACTTTGACTGTTGCTCTTTGATTTTATTTAATTGTTCTTCTGTTATTTTATTTTCCATTTAATTTAATTTAATTTAATTATTATTTACTCAGGCTCTGGTGGCGACCATTCTGGAGTTGCCATTAAAGCTAAAGCTTGTTCGTGATTCAAAGTCTCTACTGGAACTAGTGAACCATTAGTAATAAAACTAGGTTCAACTTGGTAAGACAGTAAACCTTGAGTATTTGCTACATTTCTTCTCATTGTCTGAGCAGAACTTTGATTAACTTGACTAAATAGTATCGCGTTAGTGTCAGTTAAGTTTATTACTGCATAAGTTGTTGCCATTGTTTTAATTATTGTTATTTATATATTTACTTGTTTAATATTTTATTTACGGGGTTGGTGCTACGTCCTCAACTCTATCAGCTGCATTCATATTTACTGAAAAAGCATTTTTAGATGAGTTAGGTGCATTACCTTGTAAATTACCTGGTATATTCATACCTGTAGCGATTCCATTTGATGTAGAACCTGGTCCATCGCCTACTAGTTCATCTCCACCCATAGTTCCATCACTATCACCATTATTACTTCCTACTAAATCTGGACATATCCAATCTGTTCCATTGTAATAACTATCACCTGAAAAACTCCACCAAGCTACTGGAGATAAACTAGAAATGTCGTTTGGAACACCACCATTATATATGCTTGCTATTTCATTTTCTGTTAAAACTTTATTGAAAAAAGCTGGGTTTGATAATTCTCCATTAAAATTTTGAGCATTAGGAGCATAGGCACCTATTTGATTTTTTGTTGTAGACGCAAAACCAGCATTAGACAATGTTCCTTTAACAGCTAATTCCTGACCATCTAAGTAAACAACAACTCCATTAGTGGTAGTTAAACCATCTGTTATAAAGGCAATGTGATGCCAATTACCATCTGCTGTTGTAACTGTATTATCTATATTATTATTTCCACCTGAACCATCAATAATTTTTAACCTTAACGCTGTGCCTGATATTCTAAGAAAACTTTTAGCTGTAGTAGAATCAATTGAATTCCATATTACTTGATTACCAGCTGCACTTGTTTTAAACCAACAAGAAAAACTCATTGCGCCACTTGTTATAGTAGGTGAAGTTGTTTTTATAAAATCTGTCAAACCGTCAAAATCCATACTATAACTACTATATGGAATACTTCTTTCTAAGTCAGAATTAACTAAATTTGCTGTAGTCATACCTGAGCTTTTACCTCCTGTTAACACATTTGAAGTTACTATTTCAGCAGTTTCAGTGTTACTTTGAGAACTAAACCCCCCTGCTATAATACCATTATTTCCATTTCCACTTGAATCTGTTGCTACCCCATAATTTGCTCCTTTTGCTCCTGTTAAACTTGTTGTGGATGAATTATATTTTAACCAAACAGAAGGATTTAATGAACTAATATCACCTGGGGTTCCTCCATTATATATCGTATCTATGTTACCCGTTTGGTCACTTAAAAAATAAGACCAATTACTTAATTCAACTTGAAGAGGGACACTTTGTAATAAAGTTCCTCTAATTTCTGTTACAGGGCCACTAGAACTACCTGCACCAACATAGCTATTAGTTTGAAGAACGCCATCTATATAACATTTTACATCTGAGTGGGTTATAGTAGAAGTGTTAGGGTAATATACTAAAACATGATGCCAAGCTCCATCTCCTACATTACCAGAAAAATTTACATATTTTGTTGCCCCATCACCAAACCATTGCACCCCACCACCACTTACCACATTTAATCCACCTAAATAACCACTAGTTAATACTATTCCTATACTACTACCTGTAGTTGGTATAACTCTTTTATACCAAAAACTATATGTAACATGGTCTGATGAAATTGTTTGATTTGTTAATCTCATGCCAGAGTAGTTAGCATTAGGAGAACCACCTAAATATTGACCAAAAAACTTTAAACCTTCTGTATAAGTTGGAGTAGTAAAATTATTTTCAATAGTCCAATCGGATCCATTCCAAGTACTAGTATCAATATTTAATTTATACCAAGCTTTTAGGTTAGCAGCTTGTGGTTGTGTACCTGTTAATAATGGAACACCGTTATTATAAAGAGTTTTTACTTCTGATAAAGAAAGATTTGTATTCCATAGTTGGCAATTAGATATCTTACCTATAAAATCCCAAAGTGTATTACCAGCTCCTATTTTCTGTGTTACAACACTATTTTTCAACGATGTACTTGATGAAGTTCCTTGTGTACTTAAGTCACCATCTACATATATACTTATTCCATTTGAATTTGTAGTACCATCCCAAGTTGCAGCAACATGGTGCCATTTTCCATCATTTATAGTTTCTGTTGCTGTAGCTAAACTATCGTATATACTACTACCACTTGAGTCTCTTAATAAAAATCTTATTTTATTGTTCCATCTGAAAAATTGCCAATTTCTATTAGAGCCAAAATCATCAGAAGAAAATATATTACCATATGTACTAGTATCTGTTGTGTTAATCCAAGCTGATACAGTGAAAGATGAATCAATACTTATATGCGGCGATTCTACAACATCTGATGTACTAAAATCAAAAACAGTTGCACTTGGTACTGAAGAGTTTGGTACAGTTAAAGTGTTTGGCGATGATGCAGCAGCGTCCCCAGTACTTGACCCACCTAAATCATAATAAGCTATAGGTGAATTACCTGGTATAGCCATAGGATTTTGTGGATTAGGTGTAGATCCACCAGCATTATTGTTATATAAATATTTTACTTGAGTTTCAGATAACGCGTAGTCAAAATAACAAATTTGTCCTAGTTTTCCAGCCCAAGCAGAATAATAGCCACCACCTTCTCTAACTCCAATCATTGGCGAAGAATTACTGGTAGCATAAAAAGAAGTAGCTGCAACTGGAGTTGCGTCTACAACACTGTTTAAATATAAATTTAAATTTGCTCCATCCCAGGTAACAGAAGCGTGGTACCAAGTATTTAAACTTATTGCAGTGCCGCCAGTTATTGTAGTATAATGAGGAGGAACATTAGTAGTTCTTACTTTAAAAAATAAAAAACCATTGTTTACTTCAAACGTGTAGTCCATTGCTCCACTTCCAACTTTTCCGCTAGAGAATATAGTACGACTAATGCCTGAAGAGCTAGTGTCCATATATATCCAAGCCGAAATAGACATTTTAGGGTCAGACTGATTAGGTAGTATAGTGTCACTTGCTGTTACACTTATTCTCTGCGATACAGCTCCAGGAAAATCTAAACTATAGTTATCAAATTTACTCTGATTGCTATTCTCCGGCATTCGCCATGTTGGTGATGTCCATTTAGTTGCCATATAATTTTTTTAATCTCCCATTCTATACCAAGCAACAGGAGGAGTTGCCATTGTGCTTAGATCTGCTGTTTTACCAGTGCTAGTAGCATTGTAAATTTCTTCTATTTGACCTGAATCCAAAGCATAATCGAATACTGCTACTTCATCTATATCACCATTGAAATATCTTGCCCCGTCTGTTCTTCTACCAATATTAAAATTAGCAGGGTCATTATCTATAGAAGCTGGAATATTTGAAGTTTCTAGTTTTTCACTACTTCCATCAATAAATATTTGCATTGACGTTGAAGGTATGTAAACAAAAGCCACATGATGCCAAATACCGTCATCCCAAGCTGTTGTCGTTGTTACAGCTGTAGAAGAGTTTGAATTAAACACTTGTCCGTACACATAACCAGTGTTTAATAATCCAAGATTGAAACACCTATTTGTAACATTATCTTTACTAATTATTATTTGATAATCTGAAGTTGATGTTTTAAACCAAGCAGAAAAAGTTAAAGTTCCAGTTAGTTGTAATTCAGTAGGATTACCAATATTAAAATGATCATTTACTCCATCAAATTCCATAGAATATAAATTATCTATATCTGATAACCCACTTGCTGTAGGTGCAAGAAAACTAAAAGGGAAAGGAAACATATATTATGTTTAGTTTATTGTAAATTTTAACACAGATGTACAAAGCAATGTATTTGCGTTTGCCGCTATTAGAGTAAAAACATCTGCTTTATTACCGTCAGTAGTTAGTGTAGGAGCTGTAGCATCTGGAAACTCATATTGAGTACCATAACTACTTATAGTACCTGATCCACCAGCTGCTTGTTTTACTATTAGTATGTAAGTAGCTCCTGGCTTTAAATTTGTTGCATTAGCTAATGTGTGAGCTGTAGAAGCAGTTAGTGTACACTCCTGTATATTACCGCTATTCCAATCAGGTGTTATAGTAGTAGTTCCACTTCCTGAAGCAACTGGTATGCTATTGTTATGTGCTTGTCCAGATATTTTTACGTTTTGAGCAAAAGAAACTTCTTGTCCAGCAGTTGTGCTTGCAAAAGCTAGATTATGAGTACCCATTGTTACAGTTCGCGCTGCTGATAGTGATCCATTACCATCATATAAGGTGGTAATAGCTAGTCCAGTTTTTAACTGAGCTAAAGTGTATTTATTATTTGTATTTAAATTTGAGTCAAAGCCTACTATAAGCGTGTTTGCTGTAGTAGCACCTGCTGTAAATTCTGAAAATTTAGTTGCCATTTCTTTTTATTTTATAAAGCTTGTATTACCATTGGATCTCCACCTAGAGTAGATGGGTTCTCTAATCCTATTAATGCTTTAGGTCCAATACCTTGCTCTGTTCTAATATCCCATGATCCAGGACCTAATCCGCCGCCATCTAGTAATATAGGTTCGTGTTGAGCTCCTTGTCCAACTCCAATAATACCTGCCATAACTTTAGAATAAAGCGATTACATCATTACCTGTTATAGCTGTATTAACGCGTTTAACAAGTATAGGTAGAATACTACCAGCGGATAGTGTTTCAAAAACAGCAGTTCTACCTGATTCCATTGTTACAGACAAACTTGGTATACCAGCGGAAGCACCTATATAAATACAACAACCTCTTTTTTGAGTGTTAGGTATATCTATATTACTTACTGTAGCTGTAAAATTACCAGCGCCACCAGTGAAAGTTAAAGCTTCCCCTATAGAATAACCTGATCCAGCTGAAGTAGTATCATTTATTGTAAAACCAGAAAACTCAAAATCAGTTACAACACCACCAGTTTCTTTTAAAACTTTTAAAACTAATCCACTTCCACCGCCAGCAGCAGCTTCTGTTAGCGTGTCTCCAACAGAATACCCTGTTCCACCACTTGTTATAGTTATACCTTTATCTGAGGCACTGTAATTTATAGCTCCTGGAACTACAGCAAAAGCATCATGAGAAAACACTCTAGGTTCTCTAGCCATAGTACCACTTACAGCATCTAAAGTAGGTTCCCAATTATTATATTGTGTTAATGCCATTTTATTTATTTTTTTATTTTTGTAATTTTTTCAGCACCTCTAGATCCAAAGTATGCTACATAAACTGTTATAAGCAAAGCTTCTAATAATGAAACCCAACCTGTTTTTATTTCTAATAGCACTGTTGAATCTAGTACTATAAATATTGTCATTGACAACGTTAAGAAGATAAGTGTCATAGGTCTTGTGTTTTTACTAAGCCATGAATCACTTTTCATATCACTTTCCCATCTTCTTGAGATGTTATCCATTTCAGCAATCTCTTGTTCTAATATTTTTAAAGCCATCTCTTTGTCTTCTGGCCCAATACTAGAATCACTTGATATTAAATTTTTTACTATACCAAGACCACCTTTATCAGGCAATACGTCTCCAATAGTGTTAAGGATTTGAGGAGCTTTACTTTTTAGAAAAGCCCCTATCTTACTATCCTTAAATTTTTTCTTTTTTTTATCGCTCACTACTTTTCCATTCTATCGTAATACATACCAACTCTATCTTTTGGTAACTTACCATCTATTCTATCTAAATATAAACCAGATCTTTTTTGTTCCATTTTTCTATCCATCTTCATTTCAGGTCTGTCCATATCCATTTCAGCTCTAGACATTTCCATTTTAGCTCTATCTAAATTCATTTTAGCTCTGTCCATTTTCATAGTAGCCATAGTTTGTAGAGTATCTTCACCCTCTAACATTTCTTTTTTAACCTTATTCATTTTACTTTGTTTTTCTAAATTTACTATATTTTTCTTTTCTATAAGCTTCTTTTTCCCAAGGAGCTTTCTTACGTTGCTGTGCTGTTTTAAAATTTTTAATTGGATAAGCTTTACCCTTCCAGTAATAATTTTTATCATCAACTCTAAGATCTCCTCTTCTTAATTGGTCTACGTGTACTTTTTCGTGGCTAATAACATTTGCTAATTCTTTTGGATCACTTATATCATTAGCGATTATTATAGAACCATTAGTTTTAGTTTCACCATTTATAGTATAATCAGTACCAGTTCTATAGATAGGTGTATTATCTATAGTATAAGGAGGGTTCATTTTAAAAGCCATCAGTCTGCTTTAAATGCCATTAACAACTCTCTTAATGCTAAACCTGCAAACATACCAGAATAAAATATATGGTTTTCTAGCAATAACAAAACTCCAATAATACCTAGTGCAACTGATTTAGAAAGAGGGTGATTTACTATTTGTCTTACTTTATCCATTAAGAATGTCCTTTACCGTGTTTGTGAATTTTTTTAGCTGAAGCAAAATACCCGTGCATTTCTCCTGCGGCTACTTCTAAAGCTTTTTTCTTTTCATACTTAGCAGCTTTTTTATGACCAGTTTCATAATCACGTATAGCATTTCTAGCATAATCTTGCTCTACTCTTTGTTTTGACTTTTCCATTTTTTTATTTTACCATTTAACTTTATCTGCCCAATACGCGGCAGACATTTTACCTTTAGCTATATTCTTTGCGTGTCGTGCTTTAAAACTTTTACGTCTAGCTTTTTGTTTAGCAGACTCACCTTTTTTAGGTTTACCAGCAGTAGATACTCCTTGCTGACCAAATCTAATAATCTTTTCTTTACCTGCAGAACAAGCCTTAACAATATGAGATTTTGTTTTATGGCTTGGAGTTTTTCTAGGTTTGTTACACTTTAAAGTTTTCTTATCAGTAGCCATTATTTTTTCTTTTTCTTTTTTGTTGATTCACCACAAGGTCTACCTGTAGCTACATTCACCCAGTTTTCTTTTTCAAACCAATCACGTAGCGTAGCACCTTTTTTTCTAGCACCTTTAACGTTTGACTTACTAGACCTTTTGTACTTACCAGATTTAGCAGCTGATCTCTTAGCTCTTATAACTTTATCTTTTTCAGCTTTACTCATTGATCTTACTTTACTAGCTGGTAAGCAAACTTTTTTAGTACCGCCTCCTTTTACTTTACTTTTTGGCATCACCTAATTTTTTCATTGCTTTATTTCTAGCACAAACCATTTTTTTAGCATAGCTTGGTTTTTTCTTTCTATTAAAAACTATTTGTTGATTAAGACTACCTACAATAGCTTTCTTATTACCTTTTCTAGATTTTATTAACCAATTAGCTAGATCACCACAAGATAATTTTTTAAACTTACCTTTAGCATCTGCATATTTACTATCTTTCCATTCAGGTCTTTTTTTTGCCATGTAATCTTCTTATTGCGTCTTTACAGCGTTTAGCTATAGCTCTTTGTTTTGGTTTGTTACCATAACGACTACGTTGTTCTACAACTGTCATTATTTGTATTTTTCTAGCAAAAGGCTTATTTACTTTTTTAACTTTACTGCAAGTAGCTCTAGCATCTGCTTCTGTAGCATATTTTATTTTTACAGTATCTTTAGGATTTTCATCTGTATATAACCTACGGCTAGAACCTTTAGGCTTTTTACCTGTACCTTTTTTAGGATCTGCCATTTTTAACAGTTGTGCATGTTAATAAACCAATTAGAAAGTTGAACATCTCTTTTAGTTTTGTTCTTTCTTTTTTTAAGCATTTTAACTTTGCTACACGTAACGTCTCCTCCATATAGCTTATTAATTCTAGCTTTTAAAGTACCGCGATATGCGCCACCTCTTTTTTTCATTTTTTAGGTTTAATAGATTTTAACATTGCATCTATTTTAGCTGCTTGAGCTTTATGCATTGCAGAAGCTTTTTTTAACTCTGCAGATATTTTTTTTAATTTTTTAGCATCCATTACTTTTTCTTTTTCTTTTTCTTTTTACCCATTTTACTTGGTCCACCTGCTTTAGTACATCTTACGCCCCAACCACTAGCATACGCCGAAGGCCATACTTTAAATTTTCTTTTAGCTGCTATTTTACAAGGTCCTGATATTTTTCCCATTACGTTTGTTTTTTATTTATTTCTTTTATAAATTCAACTAAAACTTTAAGATCAGATTTTATTTCTGCTAAACTTACTTTAACTTCCTCCATATTTTTAGCATTTGTTTCATGTCTTTTTTCAAACGTTGTTTTAACTTCTCTAATACTAAAAAAGAAAAACTGATATAAAGCATATAAAGCTCCTATTGCTATTACTAAGGATAATCCAAATTCTTTAACTAGATTTAAAACTTCTTCCATTATTTTTTCTTTTTATATAAATCTTCGTCTAGTTCTTTACACCACTTTCTAAGTTCTTTAACTTCTTCTTCTAACTTGTTTATATGTTGAGTATGCCAGTCTTGTTTTAAATCGTACTCTATTCTATCTATTACAGCTTTAGGCATTTTTTTAGCATCTGATATATCATCTTGTAAAGTGTAATACATACCTACCATAGAAGAAGTAAACATTATTATTGCTATAACAGTTTTTAAATCTATATTTAATTCTGTATTTTGGTTTATTTTCATTTTATAATTTTGTAAGCTGTTTTACCTTTATTTTTATATGCTTTAAGCATTTTGTTTCTATTTTTTTCTTCTGATACATAACTTACATGAACCCAGTCTGGATTGTTATCATCACCAAACTCCCAAATCATTTGATCAAAGTCTAAATTGTCTCTTATAAATTCAAACATCTCAGCATTAGTAGCATGACCATACTTGTCATCTATATCCATTGCTTGACCTTTGCAGTGTTGAGAAGTCATACTACCACCTACCGCTTTGTTAAGATCAGCAGAGCGATACATACTGTTTATACAAATAGGTTTACCTACATGCTTTCTAAGAGGCTCAAATATTTTCTCTGCTAAAACTTGCATATTGTAAGTATGCTCTAATGTAGGAGAGTTATCTATACCTAATCTTTTAGCTGTAGTAGATCTTATTGCTTCTTTATAAGAAACATGGTCACTTATTTTTCTCACTGTTCTTTTTTAAGTTCCACCATCTATGAGCTGTATAACCAATAGTAATTAAAAGTAAAGTTATTTTTAGAATTGGTTCTAACCAATCCATCATAGAAACTGTAAATGCACCTGCATTTAGCAAGTACATTTTTACATCTTCCACTTTAAGATCTGTTAGCTTTGAGTACAGGGTTACCTTTATACTCAATATTGCTTATACCACCTAAAGTAGGGGTTATAGTTGAATTGTTAGCCTTCATTACTCTAGTAGGTAAGTGACCACATCCACAAGGTTTTTTTACACCTGATCCAATAATTGCTTTCATCTTTTATTTTTTTAGTTTTCTGTATTGATCTATAGCAGCTATCATCTTTTTCTCTGCTTCTTCTGGAGCTCCTATTTTTTGAATATTTTCTATTTTCTCTTTTCTTGTCATAGCTATAGCTCCAGGTGACATAGACTGATCGTACATAGGTACGTTTGAATTAGCAGTTGCTCCTCCGAAATTACCCATATTAGGAGCATTGCCTTGCATAGGCATACCTGTCATTGGATCTACTTGTGAAGTAGTTCCTTGATGCATTGGTCTAGAACCACCTGCCATTAAAGCTGCATCTACGTTATTTAAGTTTTTATTAATCATCTTGTTTTATCTTTGTTAACATATTCAACAGCTTTAGTAGTTACTTTAAAACTGTACTTATTACTTTTTTCTAATTTAGTTGTAGGCATATCTTCTTCACCTAATATTATGCGATACATTCTACTTGTTAGCTGTTTGCACTTTTGAGAAACTTTATATATATGATATTTCTGAGTTGTGCGGTTTCTTCTCCTCCACACTGTAATCCACCCTTGTTTCAATAACCTGTTCCAGCGCCTGTTGTCCCAGCTATAAGAATATGTACCTTTTTTAAAATCATCTTTAGTAAAAAGATCAATAGCCTCTAAATATATTAGAAGCTCTAGATCTGCATCATTAAGATCGTTAGTTTTACATGCCCACTTTCGCACTATTCTATAGTGCTTAAATATTTTAAGTTCTTTAATGTCTGATGAATGCAACCTCATAATACAACTACTACATCAAACTCTTTAATAACCTTATACTCTTCTTTTTTAATCTCTATTTTAAAACCAGCTGCTTTGTCGTAATAAATTTCATCACCTTCTTTTAAAGCTTTAACATCCGTGCCAGGATTTATAATCTTAGCACGTCTGTATCTTATATCTTCTCTTTGCGAATCAGCTAGTATTAAACCACCTTTTGTTTTAACGTTCTCTTCTTTGATTGGTTTAATAACTATATACTTACCTATTGCTCTCATGCTCGTATGTTATTAATTACACAATCAGTGGACAATATAGTTGTAGCTACTGAAGCCGCGTTAGCAAGTGCACTTTTAGTGACTAACAAAGGATCTATAATTCCGGCTTTAACCATATCAACCGTATTTCCTGTAACCACATCTAATCCTTGTCCTTCTACTTCTGGAGTTTTATAATCTTCTACGCCAGCGTTTTTTAATATCAACTCATAAGGCTTTCTTATAGACTTATATAGTATCTCTTCGCCTAATGATGTTGGCTTTAACATTTGTGAAGCGTTCAATAAAGCTATACCACCTCCTGGCACTATACCTTCTTTAATCGCGGCTTTTGTAGCACAAATAGCATCTTCAACCCTATCTTTCTTTTCTTTTAACTCTACTTCAGAATTAGCCCCTACTTTAACTGTAGCTACTTTAGCTTTTAATTTAGCTAATCTTTTTTCAAGTCTTATTACTACATTAGGGTTTTTAGTTTCTTTAATTTGATTTTCTAACATTTTAATAGTTTTATCTACTTCTGGCTTGTCAGATAAATCAACTTGTAATATAGTTTCTTCTTGATTAGTAACTGATTTTATACACTTACCTAAATGCTCAGGCTGTATAAGATCCATATCATCTCCTAAGTCTTCATTAATAAGAGTAGCACCAGTTACAGAGCATAAATCACTTAGTGTATCTTTTTTGTTCATACCGTACACTGGTGCATCTATGATGTTAACCTTTATATTACCCTTCACCTTATTCATAGCTAGCGCAGAAACCACTTGTTGATCAACATCAGCAATAATCAATAAACTTTTACCAGTTTTTATAACATGTTCTAGTACAGCTTGTATTTTTCTAACATTAGATATTTGTGACTCTACTATTAAAACTAAAGGGTTATCTAGTTCTGCTGTCCCTTTTTCTTTGTTTGTTATAAAATGATTATTTTTTAATGGTTGATCGTATTGAACTCCTTCAATTAATTCAACTATAGTTTCAGGTTGCTCATTAGTTTCCATCATCACTACACCTGTCTCATCTACTAATCTAAAAGCTTCACCTATGATTTTTCCTAACTCTTTATCATTGTTTGCTGATATTGTAGCTACTTGATTTATTTTTCTACCTTTTACTTTTTTTCTTTTTTTATTCAAGTAACTAACTACATTATCAACGCCTTTGCTAATGCCTTGCTTTAAATCTCTTAACGATGTATTATCTGCTATATCACTAGCATTATCTAATATAGCTTTAGCTAGTATGGTAGCAGTAGTTGTACCATCGCCTGCATCTTTAACTGTTCTTTGAGCAGCTTCTTTAATAAGTGTTGCTCCAATATTTTCTAATGGTCGATGTAACGTAACTGAATTAGCTACTGTTACACCATCTTTAGTTATAATTGGTTTTCCATTATGGTCTTCAAGTATAACACATTTTCCACTAGCGCCTAATGTTGAACCAACTGCATTGGTTAACTTTTCAACGCCAGCTAAGACCTGACTTCTGGCAGTATCACCAAAAGCCAGTTCTTTAACTAACTTTAATTCTTGCATTTAATTTAATTTAATATGATTTGTTTTAATACTTACTCAAAGGTTTTTACTACTTTTGGTCCTTTAAGGAAATCTAGTTTTTTAGTATAGTGTTCTATAGATCCATCAATAGCAGCTTCAGCGCTTTCCATTGTTTCTCTACGAGTAACATCGATCCATCTTTCTTCGTCTTCAAAATCTCTATACTCGGTTTGATAAAATCCATTTGGTAACTGAACAATTCTCCAATTGCTCTTTGTGGTTATGTGCTTCCAAAGGTTGATCATTCTTTGATCAGGGTGTGCAGCAGCTCTAAAGCCACTGGTGTATAAAAACGTCATGTTATTTGGTTTTATGTTTAACGTTGGTTATTTATACTATCACTTGATAGTTCGGTTATTTAATCAGTGTATGGATTATAATTCTTATAAGCTTCTTTAATTTCATCAGTCCACTCTACTTTAGCAACATCTGCTATTTCTTTAGGTAATGTTGATATGTCAGTCAAGCAATCGTAAGAAGTTCTAAAGTTAGTTTCAGATATTACTTTATCCCCATCTTTTACGATGTCTAAATAAAGTGCTTGTATATGTTTGTATTCACTTACAACCTCTGTTGCTATGAATTTTCTTTCTTTATTATTTTCCATTTTAAGCTGTTGTATAATAAGTTACTGTTCCCCACCATTGAGTAGTGCCTTCACCAATTCTACTTTTATTAACTATTGATGTTCCTATAGGAGTTAAATATTGTTGACCACCTTCACCCGCTGTAGCTGTTGCTAATGGAAGAGTTCTAGGTGTTCCACCCGTGTCATTAAAAGTACCTGTTCCTCCAAAGTATGCTGGATCTGGGTTTTTAATTGTAGAATAATTTAAATGAAAAGAAGTGCTAGTTGGATAAGGTATATTATTACTACTACTTCCTAAAGTGCCAGAACTTGAATAGGTATATATCATTAAAGCGCCGCTTCCACCATAGGTGGTGTTCACAGCAAAAGGAACGCCTGTTACTCTCAATCCTTGGCAGTTAAAAACTCCAGTTCCTCCTGTTTTTGATACAATTAATTTTATATGTAATGTAACAAAATTGTTTACTCTTGTATAGTAACCACCTTGATTAGTATAGCTTAATCCAGTAATAGGAGCTGAACCTCCTATTACATCGTAATATGTAGATCCATCATAATATTGTAAACTAGGTGTCCAAACACCTGTTTCAAATTTAGTAATTGCGGTAGGGTTTGCTCCACCACTAGGTTTTAAACCAGCCGCTGTCAAAGTTCCAGCTATAGTAGGGCTCGATGCTAAGTCATAACTAATAGTATTTGTACCTGGAGTAGTAGTTCTAACTAGATTACTACTAGCTGCATCTAGAAGTACGGCACCAGCTAAACCGTTTACGCTGTTTACACCAGATACTAGGCTTTGTATACTAGATATCTTAGCGTTTTTTGTTTTATTACTGTCCGCTGCGTCTGATATTAAGACTAAATCATCTGCTGTTGGAGCTGCTTTTGTTGGATATGTGTATATTATAGCCATTTATCTTTGTTTTTTAATATTTTTAACCAATTTTGGTCTTAATATAGCTTATTACACAACAACTAACAATTTTACATGCTGAAATAACTAGAAAACTGTGACATTTGCCTGTTATTCTAGGCTTATTAACAACCTATTGTCACACTTTTTTTATTATTGTTAAAAATATAGGAGTTGGGTACTGCACCCTCACAATATAATTTTATTTTTCATTACAAAATCAATTTTATATTTTGCAGCCCCCATTGTTTTTGAGATCATATTGTATATATATGATCGTTTTCATTATAATATTGTGTCTACTTCAACGTTTTCATAATTACTACTACATCTACAAACTAAATACGATGCTGAATAGATAATATATACATAACAAACTAACAAACTAAATTAAATAAACAAAGTTAGTTACAAACTAAATACGATTGTCAATAGATAATAATAATAACTAAACTAAATTAATAATAACTAAATATAATAACTATGAATAATATAACAACTAAAAGATTTGTAATCAGAAAATCATTAATCGGTGAAAACGCAGTAATCACTTTCACTAATAAAAAAGATCAAACATTCACTTACGATCACGACGAGATCTACTCTACATTTCAAGAAAAGTTTGAATCAATGAAGTGTTTCCAAGAATACAAGTCGTATACTAATAGTAATACTGTACCAGCTTTCGCTAGATCACTCGCAGAAGTATCTTAAGTTGAGTAAACTATGACACTAGCCTGTTACTCTAGTATTCTTAATAGGCTATTGTCACACTTACTAATAATTATAACTAATTAAATACAGTGAGTTATAGCATAATACCTCATCACTAAAAATAATAAATAAATAATTGATCACCTTTAAACTAAACTAAAATGGTAAATAAACATAGAATAAATATACTAATATTACAAGTAATAACACTACTTACACTAACGATCTTACTCATGTTAACTTAGTTACAAACTAATTACGATATAGTAAAGATAATATAATAAACAACAACAAAAGTCTTAGTTGATAGTAATACTTTAGAGACTATAAATATAACGAATATATTACTAAACAAAAATTAATAACTTTAAATAGTGTAAATAAGTCGAAAGATCGCTCCACGTGGTGAAAAACGTAAATCGTGGTACTATTAATAAAAATAAATAACTATGAATAACTTTGACTATGAATTCGAGATCACCTTACCTGATGGTGAAACTACTTATCAATATAATAACTCACCTGAATTAACTAATGACTTCATCGACTTTCTTGAAGAAGTAGGTATAGACATAACTAAATGTATATACAAAATAAATACGATCACTAAAAGATAATAATTACATGAACAACATAAAATACATACAAACTAGACATCTCGACGCTATGATCTTCAACGATGGTGGCATGAAGCTCGCAATCTACAAAGCATACCATAGTCCTTATGGTTATGACAAACGAGATCTAGTTGTAAGTCATTATAGTGTTCAACCAAAAGAATTTACTTACGACTATGTAAGTGATAAGGTAGACGAGGTGTATTCTACCTTTCCAAACGAAGAAATACACGAATTACTAAATAAAGTACAAAAAGTAAATGATACAAAGTAAAATAAAGAAGTTGCAAAACTTATATTCTTGGAATCAATTTTACCAAGATAGAAAGATGAAGGACAACATGAGAAAATGCCAAACTGAGATCCACCAGTTGAAAAGTGAGATTAACTCTTTAAAAAATAAGAAAAAATGAATAGTACTAACGCAATAGAAAAAGCACTAAAAGAAAGAGTAAGTGCAGAGTGCAGAGAAATAGTTAACGACTTTATATCTGATCTAATTAAACTTCAAAAGAAATATGGTGGTTGTAACTTTTACGACTTCAAGAAAGACAATAGCAAAGATGCTAGAGAGTTTATGGTAACAGGAACTCATGGAGTAACAGAAGTATTACATAGAATGATACTAGACAACCACGGTGGTAATATGCTAAGGTATAAATCAAAAGAATTACTAAATAAACTTGAATTAATATGAGCAAGAGTAAACAAATATATTGGAATCCTGACACTATCGATCACTTCATATTCATAAGTAATTACGCAGATGTAGATCAAGTGTTGACACAAGTAGAACAGTTTGTAAGTATAGACTGTGAGCTACAAGGAAATGATACTGAGAAAGACTTAGTAGAAGATTTAATGAATAAAATATACGAAAGAAGATATGAATGAAATAAGAGCAATAGAGGCGATAACAAAAGATATCTTAGCCGGATACTATGGTGCTAGACAAAATGCAGGTACTGAAACACAGAAATGGCAATACGCTTATAATCAAGCAAGAAAAATATACAACGGTGAGCTAATAATAGACCCAGAGTTAACTTGGTTTGATGATGGTAGCACTATAAAATTTGAAGAACTATGAATGATTTTAGAACAATACAAGAGTTTCAACAACACCAAGAAGAAACTGCAATACCTAAACTAAGATGGTGGCAAGTACAAGCGTTAGCTGAAAAGTTTCCTAACAATCAAGATCTTGGAGCAGAAGTAAGAAAACTAGTAAATAAAAATACAAAATAAATACGATCACCAATAGATAATATTAATATGAAAACAATAAAATTTTACCCAAGCGACAGATCTAAGGTTAAGATCGGCTGGGAAACTATAACACAAAAGAAAGTAAGTCAAATGGTAAAAGGCTACACTATAGATAGCATACCAGATGAGTGTAACTCATGGTTCAACTACAAAGGTTTAACTTTTGTAATCAACTAAACTCACGACCGAGACCCTTCTGAGTAACGTATCAGGCAGAAAACGGAAAAACTGTGAGGGCTGAGTGACGGCTCGGCATGGACAGCGAGGTCAGGTGTAACAGATTAAATGAGTTAATTCCATCGATGAAGTTACAGACTGTTCTAGACATGAGAGGTTCGAATCCTCTCTCTCGCTCTAATACAAATTAAATACGAACACTTATAGATAATATATGTATGAATAAAATATGTAAATGTGGAAACGAGATCCACCCAGTAAGAATTAAATATGGTTATAATAACTGTGTAGCATGTTCTACTATTGAAAAGTATGGCTGTGCACCTGTTATTAACCATAAAACAGGTAATAGTATTGAGATACTATCCAGAGAAGATGCTGATCGCATCGCTAAACTAACACGCCGTAAAGGTTACGGCACAATGCTACGATAATATGAAAGACTTAAACAAACTAAGACAGGTTAATCCACATTGGAAACCATCACCAAGCTTTATTAAAGATCAAGAAGCAGCTAAACAAATGGCAGAAGGTGAAAATATACCTAGATTTACTACAAAAGAACATCTTAATGAAGTACATAACAAACTATGGGGTGAAGACTATTATAAAAACGAAGAAATGAATCCAAGTAAATATACACAAAACGAGATAGCACAAACTAAAGATGCTATTAAAGAAAAAATACTAAGACACTTTGACGACGCATTATTTGAAATGGTGAATGAAGAAATGAGTAAACACTATGTATTCAAATCAAGCAACTACCTAACAGAAGCAGGTTACGATATGTTTGAAGATGAATGGTTCGAGTTTTACCACGAGCATCATGGTGATATATTATTTCAAGTCAAAACAGAAATAAATATGTAACAAAATATTACAAACTAAATACGAACACTTACGGATAATATTAATATGAAAACATTATACGACCAACTTAAACCAGAAATTAAAGCTAAACTCGAAGCTCATCATGCAGAATATGCAGTTAGCATTGACGGGATCTTTAAACAATTAAAAACCAATAATAGATATAGCGATCTAACTATTGATGAAGTTAGAACATTAAATACATTTAGCGATGTATCTTTAATTGAAACCACTCAAATGGACTTAATGTACGGTGATCATCTATTTAATAAATAAAATCTAATGACAGAAAAACAATATGAAAAAGCGATGCTTGCACTAGGTTGCAAAGACGTTACAACAGATAGGCAAATAGCCAATGGTACTACAGCTTATAAGCTACCAACAGGTCAAGTAGTATCAGAGCATAAAACAGGTTATATTAGAAGAAACTTGTATAAAGAAGATAAACCAACAGGCGTAGGCATGTGTTATCAACTAAATCCAACTTATGATGTACCTTATAAAGCTATCGGCCAAAACGGTAAACAGTATGAAAGTACTAACAAAGCTAGAATGAGAATATGGTCTAGAAAAGCTAGATTAAAAGCATTATTTTTATATACTACTAAAAAATTAAATTATGAGCTATAATATACCAAGAGAAGGTGATATGCTCGAGTCTAGAATGATCGAGCTAATTAAAAATCATTTAGAAATATCAATATCTACTGATATCAGTGACTTTGATAATGTAGATTGTCACATATATAGTGAATCTACTGCAGATGGTTATGATGTGTATGTGTGCACTAACAACACTAAACACCCTAACATATGCGAAGACATATACTACTATGATCATGATCTTGCAGAAGCTTTTAAAAATCAAATAGATTATAATGACAAAACTTTCTACATATGCGATAGTATATATGAAGACTGCTATTTTGATGACACATTATTAGAACTATTTTCAGAACATGTTGAGGATATTATAGAAAATGACGAACTAGATATTACATTAGAAGAAATAAATTATTTAAAAAATGAGTACGAAATCGAAGAAGCCGACAGCACCAAAGTGGTTTAAAGGCATGATATATACAAAAGGTGAAACAGTTAAAAACCCTTTCTCAGGTGAAAGTTATGAGCTAACTGGCTTAGAACTAAGCATTTACGACTTTATAGTAGGTTGTCAAATGGTTTTTGACTCAGCACCTTCAACAATAACTAAAAAACGAATTGATGAATTTGACAAAGCATTGAACTGGTTTAGGGTGAATAACCCAGAAGCTTACTACGTGTTGTTAGATTAGTAGTAGTTTAGTTTCCACGAATAGCAAAGGCATTGCGCCCCGGCGTAAGCTCGTACTCAAAAGGTACGGGCTTTTCGTGGTATACAAACTAAATACGATAACTAATAGATAATATTATTATGGATAAAAAAACAATGAATCAATTAGCTGACATTATTATAGCTAAACTAGAAGTTAAACAACAAGAGTGGGATGATGAGTTTCACAGCTCAGTTCAAGATCTTTATGGCAAAGAATCTAGCAAAGAAGCTTTTGTTATGACTGAAGAAGAAGCTTTAATAGGTGAGCTTGCAAGATTACAAACTCTGCTTATGATCTTTGAAAATAAAGAAGAATATGAAAAAGCAGCGATATTATTAAGCAAATTAAATGCAATTAAAACTAAATTAAGAAAAGGAGATTATGACTCAGACGAAGATTAAACCTATGCTAGCGCATAAATATAATCCTGAAAAAGCTGATTACCCTGCATACATACAGCCAAAACTAGATGGCGTAAGATGTGTATTTACAAAAGATGGTGCATACAGCAGAACAGGTAAAGAGTTTAAAAATGTAGATCACATTAAAAAAGACTTAGAAGTAGTATTTAACAGATACCCAAACCTTATACTAGATGGCGAATTATATAACCACGGACTAAAAGATGACTTTGAAAAGATTATTTCATTAGTCAGAAAAACTAAACCAACACAAGATCACAGAGATGAAGCAGCTCAACTAGTACAATATCATATATACGATGTAGCTAGTTTTCCACACGCTACTTATGACTGGCGTATGGGTTTTATAACAAGACTAACTGACTCTAGTGTTGTTAGAACTAGCCCTCATCTAGTAATTATTAACACTAAAGTTGCACTAGACCTTGACGAAGCTATGTCACTACATAATTACAACCTAAGATCAGGTTATGAAGGTAGTATATACAGATCTATTGACGGTGTATATAAAAATACTAGATCATGGGATCTTATGAAATTTAAAGATTTTCACGATGACGAAGCAGTTATCGTAGGTTATGAAATAGGTAAAGGTAAGAGGCAAGGCACGCTTGGTAAGTTCATCATGCAGGATGACGAAGGCGTTGAGTTCGGCTGCCCACCGGGCAAAGGATACGACTACAAGGATCTAGCAGGTATGCTCGATAACATTAATGACTACATAGGTCAGCGTGCTACCTTTACTTACTTTCAAAGAACTCAAGCAGGCTCTTACAGACACCCACACTATAAATGTTTAAGAAACTATGAATAACTTTATGGTTAAGTTAGGAGAAACTAGCGACGGTAGAATTATAGAAGTACCAGATATTATATTATTTGGTGCTGCTATACTTTTATTTGTATTATTTTTTACACTATTAAGTAAAAACAAATGAATAAAAAAGAAGAACATTGTCATTACTCTGGTTTGCCATCTCCAAAAGCATACGAGAGAGACGATATAGATTATGACGGCATGGGTAATCAAGGTAGAGTACCTATGTTAGATGAAGATAAAAAAGATTGGTTTATAATATCTATATGTTTAATGATATTATTAATATGGTCTACTATTATAATAAGTGTGATATGAGAAAATTAATATGGAAACTATATAACGATAATATGATATCAATCGAAGTAGCAGAGATGCTATTAGATAAATATTACGAATGAGACGAAGAAAACATATACTAAAACAGTATTTGAGATATACTAAACATATTGATTATGTAAGACGTAGAACTTTAGAACTACGTAGTAAACTATGTAAACAAGCTTGTTTATATGGTACTATTGATAATACAACTAGAAAATTATATTTAAAATATAATAGATATTTACAATTATTAAAACCTTAACATGGCAGGAAGTAAAAAAGACTATATTAATTTGCATGGACATGCAACCTTACAAGATATTATACAAAAATATCTACTAGATATAGAAGAACAAATGATTTACGAGACATTGTGTGACACAAGGTCTAAGGATTAAAGAGTAATAGGCTAATGTCACATAGAGATATGAAATATCTTAACGATAATCGCATTGTATACCGTAAGTATTCAGAAGATCAACCTACAAAAGAGTATGAGTGGGGTTGGTACTATGAAGACGGTACTCATGGGTATTATAGTTTATTTAATAGTCCTGCTAAGATAAATACAATAAGATCTTTAAAATGGCACTTATTAACTCTATGGTGGCTTAATCCTAGTATGGATAAAAGTAAATTTAATGCATTAGCTGAGTTTATAGCTTACAAACCTAACGGCTTTACAACTTTTAATATTAATAATTTAATGTTAAATAATGTTATAGATTATGTTTGCTTACAAGATCTTGAACAGCCACCTAATAATAAATTACGTAAAGTTGTTTTTAAAGATGGTTGTGGATTATCTAAAATACAAAAACTTAAAATTGTAGGACAATTAATAGGTAGAAAAACTATGATAGATGAAGAAGCTATATACCAATGTATGATAGATTTAAACGATAAAGGTAAAAAAATTACAATAGGAAGGTTAGCTGGACTATTAGACTGTTCAAGTAGAACAATACATAGAAATATGAGCGAAGAGCTAAAAAAAGAAAAAGATCTTCTAAATATAGAAAATGAAAAAATATAACGTTAAAAACTATATAAGATATAAAGAAGACATTAAGCTAGCTATAGGGTCTATACCAGTTAAAAGATTTGTAGATTACACGCCTAGAGAGTTAAAAACAATATTTCTGCCCTTAGTGGAAAACATAGGTAGAAAGTTTGCAACATCTCAAGAAGCTTCAGGTGTTATGTCTATTATGGACATAATACAAGAAGGTAGTTTACAACTGTGTAAAGCTGTAGATAAAATAGATAGAGTTAAATTAATTGAATCAGAAGATCAAGAAAAAACTTTAAAATCATTTCTAGCTAAAAGAATAAGAGGCGGAATACGTAGAGCTATTGATATAAATAGAGGTACTATGCGTATACCTGAACATAGGTTAAATGAAATGAGAAAAGGTAAAGATGAGAAAATGGTTAGAATGTTTTTTAATTCTATATTCTTATCTATAGATGCAAAGCAAGATGACGAAGATATGATATACCAAATACCTGATAAAAAAGATCCATATAACGAGACTTTATTAAATGCTTACTTGTTAAGTTTACTTAATAAATACCTTGAATGGAACGAAATGTTTGTATTAAATAAGAGCTATGGCTTAGATGGTCCTAAATGGTCTGCTAATGAAATAGCAACAGCATTAGAAATAAAAGGTGTTTCAGCTTATGTAAGAGTTTCAGAGCTTAAAAAGCAAGCTGTAGAAAAATTAATAGCAAACGTGGATCACTCGCAAGTGCTTGACTACCTGTGAGTTACCATTGTAAATTAACAAATAAACACGTAATTATAATAGTATGACAATTAACGAAAAGTTAAGTAAAATCCAAGTTGAATTTAAATCAAAGAAAAGTAGATTTAATTCATTCGGTAAGTACAATTTCCGTTCTGCCGAAGACATTCTCGAAGCAACAAAACCTTTTTTAAAAGAGTTAAATGTTACTGTTACAGTAGACGAAGAGCTAGTATCATTTGATCCACCAGTTATGCAGGTTACTGCTACAATATCTGATGGTAAAGATTCAATAAACTCTAAAGCTGTAGTAGGCGTTGATCTTGATCAAAAAGGTATGCAAATGCCACAGAGATATGGCGCTGCAAGTTCATATGGTAAAAAGTATGCACTTGGTAATCTGTTCTTGATTGATGACACTCAAGACTCAGATGCAACTAATACACACGGCAAAGCAACTGCCGCTAAACAAACAATGACTAAAGAGTCTTTAGCTAAAGCAAAAGAGTATATTGCAAAAGGCGGTAGCTTAAATGCTATTAAAGCTAAATACGTAGTCACAAAAAAGCATGAAGAGATGCTAACACTATGAAAAAAGAAGAAATAATAGAAATGCTAAAAGAAGATGAGCATTACTACGGTGACTTTGGTAAACAGTATTTAAGTAATTCAGATATATCTACGTTACTTAAAAACCCATTAGCTTTAAAAGAGCCAAGTAAGACAAATGCTCACTTCTTAGTAGGAGGCTATTTTCACACTGCTATATTAGAACCTGATAAACTTAAAAACTTTAATATTGTTGATTCAAGTAGCAGAAACACTAAGGTCTATAAAGAAATGTCCGGTGGTGAAATGTGCTTGTTACAGCATGAGGTTGATCTTATAGACAACTTAATTTCTATAATGTTAAATAACAAAGTTTGCAGAGACCTCATCTCAGAAGAAAAAGGAGAATATGAAGTACCTCAAATAACAGAGTTGTTTGGACAAATGTGGAAAGGTAAAGCAGACGTTGTTAATCACAACGAAAAATTAATAATAGATCTTAAAACAACTTCTGATCTTGACAACTTTAAATGGAATGCTAAGAAATATAATTATGATTCTCAAGCTTACATTTATAGAAAGCTATTTGGTTATGAATTTATATTTATAGCTATAGATAAAAAGTCAGGTCAAATAGGTTTATTCGACTGCTCTGATAAGTTTTATAAGTCAGGCGAAGAGAAAGTTGAAAAAGCATCAGAAGCTTATGATCTATTTTATAACACAGAGGGATTTGACCCTCATCAATATTTTATAAACCAAACCTTATAATATGGCAGGAATAATAAAAGCGAGCATTAACTTAAATGCAATAGACAAATCAAAAATAATAGAAGGTAAGAAAGGAAAGTATTTGCCTATAACAATTACGATCAATGACGAGCCTGACCAATTTGGCAACCAAGGTCCAGTAACAATGGATCAAACCAAAGAAGAAAGAGAAGCTAAAACACCAAAACAATACTTAGGTAATGTTAAAGTTGTTTGGACTAATGGGACTTTTCCTGATAAAATACCCTATGAAGGTAATGGATCATCTCAACCTAAAGCTCAAGCTAAAGTAGAAGAAGATCTACCATTTTAATTAAATTAAATGCAAGTCGAAGAAATAGAAATAAATGGTTTTCAAATTGAAAACTTTAATCAGCACGGCTTAGACGTAGGTAAATCGCAGGGGACTTGTCCCCTGTGTTCGTCTTCTAGGAAACCTGAGAATAGAAAAGCAAAATGTGCTAGCTATGATTGGGAACGTGGTCTTGGTACTTGTCATAACTGTGATAGCACTTTTCAACTACATACATATAAACGTAAAGGCAAAGCTGAACGTGACTATGTTATGCCTGAAATTAAAAAGGTTGATCTTGTAGTTGATAAAACGTTAGAGTGGTTTAAAACACGTGGTATATCTAAAGATACATTAGATGAATTAAAAGTCTCTACAGGATCTGAATACATGCCTCAAACCGGTAAAGCCGAGAATACTATCCAATTTAACTATTATGTAGGTGGACAACTTACTAATATTAAATACAGAGATGCTCGTAAAAACTTTAAGTTATATAAAGGGGCTGAAAAAGTATTTTATAATATAGACAATATTGTAGGTCATGATACTTGCGTGATAGTTGAAGGTGAAATGGATGTATTAGCTTTACATGAAGCCGGTATACCAAATGCAATATCAGTTCCAAATGGAGCTACATTAAATTCAAATAATTTAGACTATCTAGACAACTGTATAGATTATTTTGATGATAAGTCTAAGATAATTATTGCAGTTGATTCAGACGCGCCGGGACAAGCTCTACAGACTGAATTAATACGTAGGCTTGGAGCTGAAACTTGTTATTTAGCTACATTTGATGATTGCAAAGATGCTAATGAGTACTTAACTAAGTATTCTAGTAAGGAGCTATTGTCACGTATAGTAAATGCAAAACCTGTACCATTAGAAAATGTTACAACGTTTAGAGATATTGAAGATGAAATTACAGATTTTGTTAGAAATGGTTTTAAACGAGGTTATACTATTGGTCTTAACAATTTTGATAATATATTTAGTACATATACTAAACAGTTTATAACTGTAACTGGTATACCTAGTTCAGGTAAATCAGATTTTGTAGATCAAATGTGTGTAGGTTATAATAAAGAGTATGGTTGGAAAACCGCTTTTGCTAGTCCAGAAAACGCTCCTACATATTTACATGCGCATAAGTTAATGCGTAAAGTATGGGGTGACATGCCTCAGAAAGGTGATATTGGTAGAGACAAATGGAATAAAGTAGCAGACCATGTTAATGATAACTTTTTCTTTATTGATATGGAGCGTTACACTCTTGAATCTGTATTACGTAAAGGTGCTGAGCTTGTAAAACGTAAAGGTATTAAATGTCTAGTTATAGATCCGTTTAATAAGGTTAGAGACGTTGATTGTAAAACAGAGGATGTTAACCGTTATACAATGGAGTATTTAACTAAGATTGAAACCTTTGCTAAGAAATATGATGTGCTAGTATTTATAGTAGCTCATCCAACTAAAATGTATAAAACACAAGATGGTAAAATTGAAGAACCAACTATGTACAACATTAAAGGTGGTGGCGAGTGGTATGACGCTAGTTATCATGGTCTTCTTGTACATCGTGATTACGAAGCTAAAACAACTAAGGTTAAAATACTTAAATGTAAGTTTCAAAACCTCGGTGAGAACGGAGCAGAAGCATTCTTTAAATGGGAACCAAAGTCTGGCTGCTTTCTACCACGTGAAATACCTGAAATGGAAGAAAAAATGCCGTGGGAATAAAACCTAAATATACTGAATGCAAACCTCCTTTATGGAGTAAAGAAGATAAAGAAGCATACAGTTGGTGTATAAACCACGGAGTATATATATCTGCTATATCTGAAGGTAAAGGTAGCTACAATAAAGTGTGGTCTATCCAAGTTCAGGTTAACGGCAAGAAAGTTATAAGTCCTAAAACATATGGACCAGATGACTTATATAGTAAAATATTTGAATTATATAGATTTTATTATGATAAAAACATTCGCAAATAAATTCAAAACAGCTAATGAAGCTTTTGAATACTGGTACCAATGTATAGAACATTATGGTATAGATTTTGCAGGAACAAAAACATTATTTAATATAGGTTTTGAAATGACAGATCCTAATAATAATATAATTAGTTTTGATTGGCGTAAATGGAAACTTAATTATGCTAAAGCTGAATGGCGATGGTATGAATCAGGTGATCGCAGCGTTAAAAAGCTAGGTGATTTATATGGTAAAGTACCAAAAGTCTGGCAGCATATGGCTGATAGAAATGGTAATGTTAATTCTAATTATGGTTATCAATGGGAAAGAAAAGATCAGTTAGATAGAGTTATAGCAATGCTAAGGCGTCAACCAAGTACTAGACAAGCTGCAATATCAATATATGATGGTAAAGAAATAAACACATACGAAAACGATACACCATGTACTTACGCTATTCAGTTTACAGTTGTAGATGACAAATTAAATATGTGTGTTACAATGCGATCTAATGATCTCTGGTTCGGTTTTTGTAATGATCAATATTGTTTCTCAGAATTACAAAAGCTAGTTGCAGAAGAAGCAGGATATGATACAGGTAGTTACTTTCACTTTGCACATAACTTTCATTTATACGAAAGAGACTTAGGCAAATACCCGCAACGTCCTGATAATCTTGCACAAAGAAAAGCTGATCACTATGGATAAAAATTTAACATATTATTTATACCATATCCCGGGTAAAAAAATAGGGGTTACACGTAATCTTAATAAGAGAGTTACGCAACAACAAGGGTATGCCTTAGACGAAATAGAAGTTCTAGAACAAAGCACAGATATAGATTATATATCAAGCCGCGAGTTAGAACTTCAACAGTCTTATGGCTATCGAGTAGACCACAAACCATATAAACAATTATTTAAAATGAGGATTAACGCAACAGAACAAACATCTACATTTCCAGTGCCGTTGAATAAACTAAAAGGTAGGTTAATGGATGAATTAGGTAGAACATGGGAGACAGTACACGGCACGTTTGAAATATCTAAAGACACAATAGAGTGGATAATGAAAAATGCTAAAACATCTATGTATACTACAGAAAGAACTTACATATATAATAAAGCATTTGCTGAAGCTATGAAAAAAGGTACAGACTTTCAAGAATATATGAACACATTAAATGAAAGAACAAAACCAACCAATGGTAAAGCTTATATACAAACAGATAATAGGTTTCAATTAATAAGAGACTGGGCTGGAGAACGTGGTTTATATACTAAAGGCGATACTAAAACTCAGTTCTGTAAGTTAATGGAAGAAGCAGGAGAACTTGGTAGAGCAGTATTAAAAAATGATCAAGCAGAGTTTGAAGATGCTATTGGTGATATGGTTGTTGTGTTAACCAACTTAGCTCATCTAGGTGGAACAACTATTGAAGACTGCATAGACAATGCTTACAAGGTTATATCAAAAAGAACTGGTAAAATGATTAACGGAACATTTGTAAAAGATGATAAGTAAAGAAATTAAATTTAGAGATCCTGTTGTAGAAAGAGTTGTTGACAAGTTTGTAACACGATCTGATGTAGGTTACGAAAAATATGGTAAAACATTACATGACGAAAGAACAGGTAAACATAAAGACTTAGCAGGTTATTTAAATGATATACAAGAAGAGCTTATGGATGCTATACTGTATATTCAAGCTGCACGTGAAGAGTTACAAGATAAAAAACTTAAAACTTCTTCAGCACAACTAGACTGGCAAGATGTTAATGCCGGTATGCCATATTACGTTACAGATGTTGCGTCGTAAAAAGCGTGGTCCTGTAAGAGCTAAAAAGAAAGTTGTAGATGGTATAGAATTTAAGTCAGGGCTAGAAGCATATATGTACAAAGCTTTAAAAGAAGCAGGTATACAGGCAAAGTATGAAGGGGTAAAGTATGAAATTACCCCTTCATTTGACTTTAATAATAAATGTTATGAACGACAATCAAATGGAAAAGGCGAGTACAAGGATCGCGGAAGCAAGAAAATACTTAAGATCTCTTACACACCTGATTTTACAGGAAGGGGATTTATCATTGAGTGTAAAGGAAGGGCAAACGAATCTTTTCCTCTACGCTGGAAATTATTTAAGAAATATGTCAGCGAACGACTTCGTAGCGTTACTCTATATAAACCACAAAATCAAAAAGAATGCGACGAAACCGTAAGCTTAATACTTGGGAGCAAAAAGACTTAGCTAGAAGAAAGTACGCTGAACGTAAGTTACAAAAGTTTATTGACTGGAGTATAGAACAAAAAGGATTTTTAAAATATAAAGAACTTATAGAATATGAAAGAAAGTACTTTGCTAGAGATGCAAAACAAAATTAAAGCTTTAACAAATGTTGTTCAACATTTAATGAACGAAAATACGCAGTTAAGAGATTTAGCTGTTGGAACATTAGAAACTCTAAAGCTAATGGATGGCTACGAGGAAGCTATAGAGAAGCTAAAAGAAAGTTTAACTAAAAAAGAAGGTAATAAAGATGGAGTTATCGAACAAGATACTAAGTGATATAACAATATACATGAAGTATGCTAAGTACATACCAAAATTAAACCGTAGAGAAACATGGCATGAGCTTGTAACTAGAAACAAAAACATGCATGTTAAAAAATACCCTGATTTACAAAATGAAATTGAAGAAGTTTACAAAAGTGTATATAACAAAAAAGTATTACCATCTATGCGGTCACTTCAGTTTGGTGGTAAACCGATTGAGATATCACCTAATCGTGTTTATAATTGTGCTTACTTACCTATCGATCATATTGAATCGTTTAATGAAGTAATGTTCTTACTACTTGGTGGTACTGGCGTAGGTTACTCAGTACAACAACATCATGTTAGTAAGTTAGAGCCAGTTAACAAACCATATAGTAAAAGAACTAGAAGGTTTTTAATAGGTGACTCAATTGAAGGTTGGGCAGATGCTATTAAAGTATTAATGAAATCATATTTAGGTGACAAAAGAAGTTCACGTATAGAGTTTGATTACTCTGATATACGCCCTAAAGGTGCAATGTTAGTAACGTCTGGTGGTAAAGCGCCTGGACCTCAACCACTTAAAGAATGTATAGTAAAGATAACAGGAGTTTTAGACTCAAAGGAAGATGGAGATACGCTCTCCACTTTAGAAGTACACGATATAGTTTGCCATATAGCAGACGCCGTTTTAGCTGGTGGTATACGTCGAGCAGCATTAATCAGTCTGTTTTCAGCGGACGACGATCAAATGATCTCTTGTAAATCAGGTGATTGGTGGGAAACTAATCCTCAACGTGGCCGTGCTAATAACTCTGCTGTACTTATGAGACATAAAATTACTAAACAGTTTTTTATGGATCTATGGAAACGTGTAGAACTTTCTGGTGCTGGTGAACCTGGTATATACTTTAACAACGATAAAGACTGGGGTACAAACCCTTGTTGTGAGATAGCTTTACGACCATATCAGTTTTGTAACCTGTGTGAAGTAAATGCTAGTGATATTGAATCACAAGAAGATTTTAACAATAGAGTGAAAGCAGCTGCATTTATAGGAACGTTACAAGCAGGTTATACTGACTTTCATTATTTAAGAGATGTATGGAGAGAGACAACAGAGAAAGACGCTCTGATAGGGGTTTCAATGACTGGAATAGGAAGTGGAACAGTCCTAGGATACGACATGACGAAAGCCGCTCAATTAGTAAAAAGAGAAAACACGAGAGTAGCAAAGGCAATTGGAATTAATCCAGCTGCAAGATGCACAACCGTAAAGCCTGCAGGGACGACATCTCTAGCACTAGGAACATCATCTGGCATTCACGCATGGCATAATGATTATTATGTCCGTAGAATCAGAGTTGGTAAAAACGAAAGTATATACAAATACTTAGTTGAAAACCATCCTGATTTAATTGAAGATGAATTTTTTAGACCTCATGACACTGCTGTAATTAGTATACCGCAGAAAGCACCTGAAGGTTCTATACTTAGAACTGAATCACCTTTTCAATTACTTGAACGTATAAAAAAGGTTGCAACAGAGTGGGTTACACCTGGTCATAGAAAAGGATCTAACACTCACAATGTGTCTGCTACCGTTAGTTTAAAAGCTGAAGAATGGGAAACAGCAGGTGAGTGGATGTGGGATAATAGAAAATACTATAATGGATTATCCGTGCTACCATTTGATGGTGGTACCTATACTCAAGCTCCTTTCGAAGATATTGACGAAGGAACATACATTAATATGTTACAACATTTAACTGATATAAATTTAGAAAATGTACTCGAATCCGAAGATAACACTGATCTTAGTGGTGAGCTTGCTTGCGCTGGCGGTGCTTGTGAAATTACTTAATTTTTAAAACAAATATTATGTGTCCATATTGTGATAGCTACTGTGGTAGCTGCTAAAATAATAAAAGGGAGGTCTTACGGCCTCCCTTTTTGGTTACAGGAACTTTGGGTATGGTGCCCAGTATTTTATTGTTCCTTTATATGTTTACTCATTTCTATTCCTAGTTGTTTTCCAAACTCAGAATCACTTTTATAATGAGCTCTAGCAATGTTTCTACTGTCAGATATATCTTTAGCTTTTTTATTTAACTCTTTAGCTTTGCTAGGGTATTTATTACTTAAATAACTAGATAATAAATAAGCTTGAGCAGAATGTCCTGAAGGGTACGAGGGTGTTTTCATAGATGGTAACTCAACAGTTTCTATTTTCATACCAAAGTTTTCAGCTAATTCTTTAGGTCTAGGTCTATTATAAAACTTTTTTAACTTTAGTATAATAGGTTCTGAAGCGTCTGCTATTTTATCTATATTCTTATCATCAACTATTTTCTTAAAACCTTCTCTAACTTTATCGTTATCTACTACAAATTTTTTATTTATAGGTTTTACTAATAATTGTTTTATTTCTGATAAAGTTTTTAAAGAGTTATCAGAAGGTGGTTTATTATTTTTAAATTTAGATATGTCAAAATCTTTTATCATAATAATTATCTTGCAAATGGGTTTTTATTTTTACCACTAGATCTAGCAAATGGATTTTTACTTTTGCTATTAGAACTCTTAAAAGATTTAACTTGATCTTTTGTTTTTCCATTAGGCTTTATCTGCCACTCTGGCCAACCAGCTAACATAGCTATTGTCTGCCAAGCTTCTGTATCTTCTGCTAATGCAGCTTCAATATTATTAGCTTTGTTATATAACCTATCTAAAGGTAGGTTAGTAGTAGCAGATATAACTTTAGAAGCAGCTTCGTAAGCTGGATTATCTATACTAAATCCTTTATCAAATATTTCTTCTCTACGTTTTTTACTGTCAAATTGATAAGCAGCTTGTCTAACTTTAGATATTTTAGAACTAATAGGTGGAGATATTTGTATTAATTTATATACAGCATCTACGTATTCAGGTCTTTTTTTATCTGATCTTTCGTAAACATCTAATAAAAAGTTTTTAACTACACTAGCACTAGCTCCAGCAATACCTAAACCTCTAAGTTGAGAGTCTAACATACCGTTAGCTATACCCATATACTTTTTTTGTTTAGTTTTTTCGTACTTTTCTTTTTCCTTGTTAGACATTTCGTCTTCATCATCACCAGCACCTAGAGCAAACAAAGCTTGTTGCAAAGCGTTAAATATTAAATTTTGTACAACTCCGTAATATATTATTTTACTAACATTTGTTTTAGCATCACCTCTTCTATTAACAAGATCTTGTATAGCTCTTTTTTGTATACGAGCATATTGCATAGGTGTGTTTGCAAAAGCTAATACAACTCTACCTAAGTCACTTGCTTGTTGAGCAGATATTTTACTAGGATCTGAAGATTGTTGGGATGTTTCAGCTACTTGTCTAAACTCAAGCATTGCTTGTTTTTTAGCATCAGCTTCTGACATACCTTGATTTTTAATAAGATCATTTATTCTATTACGATAAAACGTAGCACCACCTGAAGCTATAGCAAAACTATCAGCAAATTGAGTTGGTAGAAATCCTTTTTGAAGTATATAACTCATAGCTGCTTTAGCTTTGTTTTTACTAGTAGCAGCAGCATCAGCTATTTCATTTTCATTTATATTAAGCTTTAAACCATTACGTCTATCAACTAAGTAGTCAGAGTTCATCAAATCTTTAAAATCTTTCCAATATTGCTTTTGATTAGCAAAAGCTTTACCTGCTTTTATAGGATTATTAAAACTCCAGTTTAAAAAGTTTATATTAGATATTGTTTGTAATACAGCTGATCTAGTGTTAAAAAACATTATAGTACCAATAGATCCATTTATATAATCTAAAACTCTATTACTTAATCTATTACCACTAAATATTCTATTTTTTCCAGAATCCATACGCTTTAAAACATTTTCCATAGCGTCTCTATACTTTTCACCGTAAGCAGCTTCTAGTTTATTTAAGTTTTCTTCGTTGAATATTAACTCAGCATTTTGTTTAAATCCTGATTGCTCTAAGTATTTAGCTCTTTTAGTGTTGTTTAATACATCTAATAAGTCAGTGGTTATTGTGCCTGCTAACCAATCACTACCTGGCTTAGAATAGCCATCACCTTTAGTTAAGTTTAGTATTTCATCTGCAAAAGCTTTTAATAGTCCGTCTGAGTTAACAACATCTAACAACTCTTGAGTATCTGTTTTTGACAAGCCTGGAGCAGGATTACCCGTTTTATTAAACAAATAAACTCTTACAGCTTGCTCATTAGTAAATCCACTATCGTTCTTTTTTCTTAAATTTTTAGGTATTTCTAAAGCTTTTTTAAGTGCTTTAAAATCTTGAAGTAAATTAATTCTAGATCTTGAAACATTTTCCATAGCTCTAGCATATGGATCTAATAAATGTTCTTTAAACCAAGCCATTTGACTATCACCTAACTTACCTTTACTAAGCAATGGGTATATTAAACCCATGAAGTCTTCAGCTGAATAAGGTATAAAGAATTTTTTATTACCTTTACCAGCGCCTCTAACTTTTGCTTTCGCTTTTGAATATCTTTTTTCCGATGCAATACCTGTAGTCTGTTCTATTATTTTGTTAAAGTCTTCGTTGACACTTTTACTAAACTTTAATTTAGCTTGTTGTACTTTTGACTTAACATCTATTTGATCTAAAGCATCTTGAACAGCTTTAACATTTTGATAGGCATCATCTGCAAAGTAAAAATCATTATAACCTTTAGCTGCTTTATCAACTATCCATTTAGCTTTAGCAGCACCTGTAGAATTACCTAACCCAGTTATATTTTCTAATGGTATATTTAAACCTACACTATCTAAAAACTCTTTAATAGCTACTTGAGCTTCAGGTGCTCTAGCTGTCAAAACAAAAACATCCTCTGTTCCTCTAGCTTCTTGTATCTTTTTAGCTATATCTAATAATGGACCTGGCTTACCTTTAGTTACTTTATTGAACTCTGAAAAGTCAAATACATAACCTTCTTCTAATAATCTAGAACCATCTTTAGCAAACTCTTCAGCATTTAGCTTACCTTTAGTTCCATCAGGTGCTGTAAATAAGACATCTGACTTAGTGGTAGCTAGTGTATCGTCAAAGTCAAATACTCTAATCTTTTTAACTGGAGCATCTAGATCACGCGCAACTGATAAAGCTTCATCAACTGTTTTAGCATAACCAATGACGTCACTGTTGCTACCTGATTTTTTAAACTTAACGACATCATTAGATAAAGTTTGTATATTAGAATCTTTAGCTTTTATAACCTCATCATTTAATTCTAAAAAGTTTTCACCAATTATCTCACCTTTGTTTTTACCTCCTACAACTTCTAAAGCATACATGTTTTGATAACCTAACATTAAGTCATTAAAATATCTTTCTGTCTCAGATAATGTTTCGTTCCAAAAAGAAGGCATAGATTTTTGTAGCTGAACATTTATATTCTCATCCATTGTTTTTGGTATTATAGCTACATTATACTTATCTTTTAGAGCTTGTAAATCTATTTTTTCACCAACAAAATGTTGAGTAAGTTTTAAAGCTACATATTCAGTAGGTATCATGTGTTCATACCTTAGCTTGCTAGGACTCATTTTTGGACCAACGTAGTAATACTTAGCTAGAGCTGATGACTTTAGTATAGTATCCATGTTACTTTTTAAAGCCATCATTGTTAAGGCAAAACTTAGATTGTTACCATTTTTATACATGAACTCTAAATACTCTGTTAAAACATCCCAAGCTTCTTGAGATTCTTTTTCTCTTTTGTCATAAGTTTCTTCAAAGTGCTCCTTGCTTTTAGAAGTTTGACTTTCTCTACTGCCAAATGGTTTGATAGGTTTTTTATCAATAACTATAGACTTGATAAAAGCTTTTGGTGAATCACCTTTAGTATAATCTACCTCTATTTCTACACCTGGTATAGTATTTAAAGTAGAGTTTACAAAATCTTCTAAGCTCTCAAAATACTGATACCTAGATTCTCTTCTTTTTCCTTTCTCATTAAACTCGCTAAGAGTACCTAAGTTTGTAGCCCCCATTTTAGCAGAGGTAGCATTGTGACCTTTCAACATTGTAAGAGCTATTTTAACAGCTTTTACTTTACCATATTTATCTACTAAATAATTTATAAAGTCAGCTTCTAACTCTCTCATAAGAGTTACGTTTTCAGGTAATTCTGATTCTTCAGCTAAACTTTTTACACCGTCTTTTTTTAGATCTAAAATTTTAGTTAAGTTTGTATCTAATTCTCTCTGTGCTATTTCTTCTAACGTAAACTCTCCAAAATTTGGAACAGCTTTTAAAGCTTTAAGTGATCTTTTACCTTCAGGTTTTAAATACTTTTTTACAGGAGTAACTAATTCTTTTGCAAATTTAGATAATGTTTTTTGTTGCTCTTCTATTGTCTCACCCCATACTTTAGTAGGATTTTCATTTATAAATGTTTTATATAAAGCAGCTTCAATAGATTTTCTATTAATACCTAGGTTTTGTTCTTTTAAATTTTCTACAAAATCATTACCATACTCTTTAAACACTTCTTTTTGAGCGTTGCTACTAAACTTTAAACTAACACCAGAGTCAATTGCTTGAGCAATAGAGTTACTAAGCATATCTGTAGGTATTTGTTTTAATGTAGGGTTTTTAGTAAGAAACGCATCCATCACATCTTCGCTAGCTAAAGTTTCCATAGTGGCGTCTTCACCTAGTTTACCTGCTATATTTCTAGCTAAAGCATCTTTTCTACCTCTAACATTGAAAAAGTCAACAAATTCTTTATCACCAGGGTTTAGTCTTTCATATACTGTAGGGCCAGATGTTGGACTAGTGTACATTAAATCTTGGCTTCCTTCGTATCTTTTTATTTCATTAGGTGATAAATTTTCTTTAATAGGTTTAACCAATATTTTTTTAGCACCTTTGGCTTTTTGCATGGCTACTAAATCAGCTATGGGTAAACCTGTTAGTATAGCTTTTTTGTTAGACCTTAAATATTCATTATAAGCCTCTCTAGTACCCATAGAGTCTTTAATCTCTTTAAACAATTGAGTATCAAAAGCATTTTTTAAAGTTTTTCTAAAGTCTTTAAATATTTTATTTAAGTTACCTATAGCTTTATTGTTGTTAGGGTTTTCCTTTAACTCAGCTTTTACTTCTTTTAATGTTGTATTTGTTTTAGGTACAGTTAAATTAGTGGATAAAGTACTTAAAATTATTTTAGCTTTTTTAAGTATAGAATTATATAAGTCTCCACCTGTTTTTATTTTCAGCTTATTTCTAAAGTTTAGTTCAGCTTTAGGATCTATATCAGGTGTTGTTGACTTATCTTCTATATCAATATCTCTTGCTCCTTCTCTTTTTTGATCTATTCTTATAGTACCTTTTGGTGCATCTGTTTTAGCTACCTGCTTAGATCCTGTTTGTGTTTTCAATTTTAAAAATCTACCAAAATAACCTTTCAGATCAAACTTACCTTCTGTAACTTTCTTTTGTGGATTAAAAGCTTCTATATGTTTTATTAGTGGATTAAAATCTACTTTAAGCTCATCACCTTTAACTATAGCTAACATGTCATTATAAGACATCATTAAAACTTCAGCTACAAAATCTTTACCTTCTCTAGTTTCTAAAAACTCACTAAACTCTTGTTTACTAACTGGTTTTCCATCTTCGTCTAAGGCTTGTTCATTATATACTTTATCTAAAAGTTTGTTTCTATTATCTTGCCTAGACTTCCTTTCTTCAGAAGTTTCCGACATTGATTTTTTAATACCAACTTCTTTTAAAACATTTTCAATAATAGCTTCATTACTCTTAGCTTTAACATCTTTAATTACTTTAGATTCCTTAGCTTGTGATATAATATCAGTTGTTAATTGTCCTGAAGCTATAGCTTTACCCATGCCTATTACAAAAGCAACTGCATCAGTAGATCCTTTAAAGTCGAAACTCATTTCACCATTAGTAGACTTCATTAAACCTTCATTAGTTCCTACTCCAAATAAAGCTGCAAAGTCGTTAGATATAGGTACGTTATTATTACCTACTTCTTCTAAGAAATTCATAACAAGTTCGTCTGCCATTTCAGAAACTTGAGCATCTCTTTTAGTTATTCTTTCTAAAACTGTTCTACCTTCTGCTGTTTGACTTAAATAGTCTACTATAGAATTAGCTAACGGTTCAAAATCTTTAGAGTTTCTACCTATTAACTTGCTAAAAGCCCAGTGACCAATCTCATGAGTGCCTACTTGTCTTTTATCATTTTTAATAGCTACTTCTTTAAATATTATAGATTTAGTCTTCCCATCAGGAGAAAAACCTTCAGATATATCTACACCATTTACAATTCCTTCTGCTAAACTTTGTTTTAAACCTTTATAATTTTCTTTTACAGTAGCTATAACATCTTCAGAAACACCTTCCTTATTTAGTCTTTCTATAGTTTCAGCTTCCATATTGTCTAATAATATACGCGCATCCTTATTAGTTTCAGACAATATTAACTGCACATCAATACCCTTTTCTTGGTTTATAGCTTTTTGTCTTTCATAATTAGCAGTTATTTCTTCAGCAACATATATATCGTAAGCTTCAGCTTGTATAGCTGATTCCTGTATATCATCTACTTTATTTCTATTGGCTTTTAAATTTTCTTTAGCTTGTGAAACTATTCTTTCATATCTTTGTGGGTTTAATTCTTTTTGTAACACCCAATCATTACCAAACGCACCTGAGTTTTTCCAAGTTTTAGAACTAAATTCTAAATTATCAAACTCTCTTTTTTCTAACTCTAATAAATTTTGTTTAGTTTGCTTAGATATTTTATCGTTGTTTAATATATTTTTAACGTTAGTTCTAATATTTTCTTGTTTAGAATAGTTTTTTATCAAAGAATTCATAGCTTGGTTACTAAGAGATGTAGATATTTGGTTAAACTTCTTATCTAGCATTACTCTTTGCTTGTCTTTTAAGCTATTTATATTTTGCTCAACAGCATCTATGTTTATACCGTTAGCAATCATATTGATTTTTTGACTTTCTAAGTTAGCAACTTGCCCACTTATCTTTCTAAATTCAGCCATAGAATTGTAATCGGTAAATCTAGCTGCAACAGCGCCAGCTATAAATGGAGAAGCTGTCATACCAAACCCAAATAAACCACCTACGAATGCTGCGTGATCAACATCTTGAAGAGCATCTTTTCCATCTATTAGGTTTTGAGCAACTTGAGTTAAACCTTCACCCACCATTTCAGAAGCAGTTTCTAAAGGTAGTTGTGGAAGTTTACTTTTAAAGTACTGTTTCATAGCATCCTTGTACTCAAATATACTTCTTTCACCCATTCTAGAAATTAAGTTACCACCTCTTCTTAGTATAGGAACAGTAGTTAGTTTTTCAAATATAGCTTCAGAAGCTCCATAACCTATAGCAGCGGCAGCTTGTTTCCACTCAGATCTATAGACACCAGTTTTTCTTTCTTCCATATCATCTTGCATCCAGTGATCTCCAGCTGAATAAGCACCCATTAATATTGGACCTAGAGTACCACCACTTAAAATCATTGTAGCTAATATAGGTATTTGAGTGGATATTTCTTGAGCTACAAAAGTCCCAAAATCACCTGCGAAAGCACTTCTACCTCCCCATTTATCTTGGTGAAAACCTACGTCTTTAGCAAAGTTTTTTCTTATTTGCTCTTTTTTGTCAGTCCACTCTTGTCCCCAGTCAGCAAATGCATCATCGTAATCTTCCCATATTTTTTGCTCTTCATCCCACTCTTCAGATGTCAAATCAGAGTCCATTAAAGTCCCAAAAGCGTGTGCTCCATACCCAATACCTTTAATCGCTTTTGAACCCATGTAGGATATACCCATACCAATATCACCAAACATTAAAGCTGTATTATTTATAGACTTTCTCCAAGTATTATAATCTCTATTCAACATGTCCAAAGAAGCGTTTATATCCCCTGATTCGTCTTGAAGTTCCCATGTTTGGTTCATCCTATTTAACATAGTGTCTAATCTAGCTTTTTTACCACTAATAGCAGAGTTGTATTGTTTAAGTAAAGATTTAGGAACTATTTTACCATTTTCCAATGTGACTTTTTTACCATCACCAGGTGGAAAATCTTTAGTAGGGTCATTGTATATTTCTTCAAAATAATCTATTAATAAATTATCTTCATTATTTGGATCTTCATAGTTTTCTAATTCTAATTTATTTAAAGCCTGCAATTTATAAGCTTCATCAATGTTTGAATCTGATTTTGTTAAAGAAGCTCCAAGTAGTTTACCCCTATCTTGTTCAGTGGCGTTTGCTAAATATTTATCCCAATGGCTATTTAAAGCTTCTGCTCTATTTTTCTCATATAAGTTTCTAGCTAGTTGAGTTTTTATTTCTTCATCACTAGCTAGTGGTTGGTTAAATTTAGTTCTTTGACTGTTTATTTGGTTTTTTAATTCAGTATACTGTTCAGCAATATCATCAGGTCCAGATATAGTTCTATCTAAACTGTACGTTGTTTCCACCCAGCTACTACCTTCATTAACCTCTTTGAAAGATGCTCTTACATTATAATTAGTATAACCATAACCTTCTGCAGTTTGTCCTTTTTCTGAGTAAAATGGATCACTATTTATAATGTTTAACATCTTTAAAGCAACGTTTTTAGAATAAGGATCTTTTGCTTCTTGAGGAGTTAACAAATTCAAAGTTACCATTTCATTTGCTAAGTCTTGCCTAGGGGTTGTAAAAAGATCTTTATTGTATTTAAACTCCTTAAACTCTCCTATGTCAGTTTTTGTTTGTTTAAAATCACCATAAACATCAAGCTTTTCTTTATCACTTTCGTTTAAACCAATTCCCCCTATCCTTGTGTCTTCTGGGTTAAAAGGTTTATTAAACACTTCATTATACATTTCAGCCTCATCACTTAAGCTTTTTACTATAGCAACTTGATCTACACCGTTTTTATTTAAAAAACTAATTAATTCTTTTTTATTACTATATATATTTTTTTTATCTAGATTTATTACTATCTGTGATCCTTTATCATTTCTTACTATTAACTCGTTAGGTATTTTTTTCTGTAACTCCCCTGAATTATCATCATATTCAGTTTGTTTATATTTTAATTCAAAATCAAAACCTTTATATCTATTTTTTAAAAAAGGTATGAATTTTTCTTCTTGTTGAATTGGAGACATAGTAAAAAACGCATCTCCTTTAGAAGTGTCTTCTCCTTTTTGTCTAAAAGCCCAGTCATGAATACCTGTTTGCTGTTTTTTTCTTTTACCGCTTTCATCATAAGTAAAATAGCTAACAACTGGGTTTGCTAAACCTATTCTATTTAGATCTTCATTTTTCTTTTTTACATTTATCTCTAAATCTTTATTCTTTTTTGTAGTTAAATTATTTATTAAAGAACTATATTCTCTTTCGCCAATATCTTTTTTATCAAGTTGATCTTTGTAATTTGATTTAGATATTTCAAACTCTTCGTTTATCTTTTTCTGTGAATCTTCAAAATTTTTATTAACGTCTTCTTCTGAAAATATTTCATTAGATTGAGGTATTATCTCTGTCTTATCTTTATTGTCTAATAAGTTTACAGCTGGCGACTGGCTTTGGTCTTTATCAAAACCAGCATTTATTTTAAAGTTTTTAAACTCTTTATTTTTATCTGATAATAAATTACCTATACTTAAATGTTCATATAGTTTAAATAATTTTTCGTCTGTATTAAATTGCTCTCTAAAATCTTCTATTGAATCAGGAATATTCATGTAATTTGCTAGAAATAAACTTTTATTTCTAATAAAATCATACAACTCTTTATCTTTAGGAGGATCTGTAACTATGTTATTTATCATAATTTTTTTAATATATCATTAAAATTGACTTCCATCTCTTATTAATTCTACCTCATCTTGAGTACTAAAAC